>Ga0074046_10000158_pt1 | contig 56088 bp, 48 predicted proteins | sample BogForMeECP23OM3_FD_94441 | JGI IMG/M metagenome (GOLD analysis project Ga0074046, IMG submission 94441) | Bog forest soil microbial communities from Calvert Island, British Columbia, Canada - Bog Forest MetaG ECP23OM3 | ecosystem: Environmental > Terrestrial > Soil > Wetlands ... | reverse complement strand
TCGCATTCATTCGCCCGAGTGCCCAGAAAAGGTTGACCGCCGTGGGACGCGTGCGCGAGAGGCGAGCCACCGCCGCGTCCAAATCGGCACGGAGTGCCGCGAGGTTCCGCGCTTCGCTCACGCACGCCGCACGCGCAACTGCCAGTGCCGCCGCGCACCCGATCGCGGGAGCGCCGCGGACCGCCAAGCTCTCGATGGCTTGTGCGACTTCCTCGACGCTGCCGAGGGTCAGATAGACTTCCTCCAGGGGGAGCCGCCGCTGGTCGAGCAGGACCACACCCGCGTTGCTCCAGCGCAGCGTGAACCAATCACTCACTGCGACGGCTTCTTCTTGCTGCCGCCGAGCAAGCCGTCGAGTGCGTCCAGCACCTGGCGACCTGTACCCTGGCCGAGCTTCTCGTCGAGCTTTTTCTCGAGCTTTCCGCGGTCGCGGCCCAAGGCGTAGCTCGCCGCAAACGAAGCCGCGTCCTGCGGGCGGATCGACACCTTCGGTTCCGAGAGCGTGCCCGTGACGTGGGCAAGCGGAATTGCACGGGTGTTGGCCGAGGCTACAGAAGCTCCCGCGGCTGGCGTCGCCAGCGCCTTATCGACCTCGCTATCAATCGTGAGCTTACCCGTCATGTCGATACTCTGATCGGTGAGGCCGAGCCCCCCTCGGAGATCTACTGTGTAGTCTCGATAGACCATCTTGAGGTCGTCTGTCGTCGCGCGTCCGTCCGCCACGACGAAGCTCCCCCCGATCGATTCGAACTCGTCTTCGTAGAAGCGTTGGAGATCCTTTCCACCTTGCGCACGCGCGGCCTTGAGGGCGAGTTCGCCGAGGCTGCCGAGCTGATCGAAGGTACCTCGTAGGAGCGAGACTCCACGCAGCCGTCCGCGACCGATGTCGACCCGTGCGGTCCCGCGCACGGTCTGGAGAAGCTTTGGGCCTGAAGCGAGGGGACCCGAGAAGTCGCTTTTCAGCGTGAGCGGGCCCTCAAACACATCCTTGCGCTGGCTAAACGCGTTGACGAGCGCCTTCGAATCGATTTGCTTCGCCCCGAGCTGCGCGCGATAGACTGGCTCGGTCGCAAGCCCCGTGAGCTCGGCCACCGCGGTGAAGGGCTGACCCGCAATGTGCACCACGAGACCGCTGGTACGCACGACGTCCCCTGCGATCTGAAGACCGCCATCGATCGCAACCGGGGGCTTGCCCGGGAATTGGGCGAGCAGCTGATGAAAAACAGGCGCGCCCTCAAGATCGAGCGGCCCGGTCGTGACGGCGAGCGTTCCAGGTACAATCTCGCCGCGCAACGCCACGCCGCCGAGCGCGGGCAAGAGCGACTCCCAGCCCCCCACGTCGAAAGGCTCGGCCCGGAGTTCGAGCCGCATGCGCTGGCCGGTGTGAAGGGTGCCCTGCGCGTTCAGATTCTTGACCTTGACATGCAAGTCGTCCACACCGAGAATACCTTGTGCGTCACGCACAAGCTGCCCGCTCAGTGTCGCTGGTGTACCGACGGGCTTGGTAAATCCTCCCTGATAGACCAGTTCGGCAGCGGTTGCATCGACATCGAACTTGCCCGAGAGATTCGCCGGCTCGCCCCTGAGTTGCGCGTGCAAGGTAAGTGGACCGTGCACCGTGATCGACGCAGCCACGAGGTTGGCGTTGCTCACCTTGAGGTCGGCATCGACCTGATCGGGCGCTGTCGCAGATCCCTGGACATGGACCGTACCCCCGAGGCTCCCGGCCAGGGCCGTGGCTGATTTCCCTGCGTAGGGCTTTACCGCAGCCAAGTCCACATCTTCCAGAGTTGCGTGAACGTCGACCTTGCCCGAGGTCGTGCTCGTGCCCTTTGCATGCAGCAATCCCCCGCTTTCGAGCCGGCCCGAGAGCGAGAAGTCGATCGGGGCGGCGAGGGAGGTGCCCGCCGCCTCGGCCTGGATGTCCTCAAGGGTCCAGGTCACCGGCGGCGTAAGTCCATGGTCCTCCAACACGACCGTACCCTCGCGGAGCGAGAGGTGGCGAACGGCGAGCTTCAGGCCTCCGCCCTCGTTTGCCTCGTCGGGCGCTGCAGCCCTCTGCGGGGCTGGCACTTTCTCAGGAGGGGACCCGGCATCGGGAGTACGCACGATACGCAGCGTCGGCTTTACCACCTCCAGCGAGTCGACGACGAGCGTTCTTGCGAGGAGCGGGAGGAGGTCCACGCGCAGCGCGGCCTCCTCCGCCGAAAAGAGCGGCGGCTCACCGGGCGTGCTCCCCTCCACGACTGGTCGCAAGACACGCACGCGCGGTGGAAAGATTCCGATCGCGAGCCCTTCGAAGCGGACGTCTCGCCCGGTGGCGTCCCGGGCGGCCGCTTCGATACGCGCTCGCACCTCGGGCCGATCCACGAGACGGGGCAACCCGAGGGCAAGCAGAACGAGGGCAAGCACGAGCAGCGCGCCGAAAATCGCGAGCGCGCGGACCAATAGCCTCACACCTTCTATGCCTTGAGTTTGCGCGCGAGGATGTCGCGCACGACACCCGGGCTCGCCTTCCCACCGGTCTTCTTCATGACTTGGCCCATCAGGAAGTTCAGGATCTTCTCTTCGCCCGCCCGGAAGCGCTCCGCGTTTTCGGGATGGGCTGCGATCACCTCATCGGCGGCGCGCTCAATCTGAGCGCTGTCCGAGACGGCTTCGAGGCCCCGCGCTGAAACCAGTTCGGCCGGATCCCCCCCGCGCTCCACGAGTTCGGGCAAGAGCTCACGCGCACTCTTTGCCGTGATGCGACCCTCCTCGAGGAGGTGAAGCAGCGCTGCCAGCGCTCCGGGGGCGAGCTTGGTCTCCTCGATCTCCTGCTCGCGTTCCTTGAGGGCCTGAAGCACATCGCGCAGGATCCAGTTGGCGGCCAGCTTGGCAGGCACTCGGGCTCCAACCACTGCTTCAAAAAAGTCGGCGAGGGTGCGGCTCACCGAGAGCAGACGCGCATCGTACGCTGACAGACCATGCTCCGACTCGAAGCGGATGCGACGTCGTTCCGGGAGTTCTGGGAGCGTGAGCCGCGCACGCTCGACGAACGCAGGCTCGAGCGCGAGCGGAACCAGGTCAGGATCAGGGAAGTAGCGATAGTCGTCCGCATTCTCTTTGGTCCGCATGACCCGCGTCTTCCCCGTGGCGGCGTCGTACAGCCGTGTTGCTTGAATGATCCGGCCGCCGTCGTCGAGCACGCGGGCCTGCCGCTCGATCTCGGTCTGGAGCGCGTCCTCCACGTAGCGGAAGGAGTTCAAGTTCTTGATCTCGTTGCGGATCCCGAGTGAGCCGCCTTTCTTCCGAAGCGATACATTGGCATCGCAGCGGAAGTGACCTTTTTCCATGTCCGCGTCCGAGACGTCGACGTAGCGCAGCAGCTGGCGCAGGGTGCGGAGGTAGGCCCCGGCCTCCGCGGGCGAGCGCAGGTCGGGCTCAGAGACGATCTCGAGGAGCGGGACCCCTGCACGGTTCAGGTCCACGTGCGATCCGTTGCGACCGGTGATCGCTGCGTCGTGGATCGACTTGCCCGCGTCCTCTTCCATGTGGATCCGGGTAATCCCGATGCGCTTGGCGAAGCTTCGGCCAGCCGCATCCTCGCCGTCGATCTCGATCCAGCCGTTCGTCGCGAGCGGCTCCTCATACTGGGAGATTTGGTAGCCCTTGGGAAGATCGGGATAGAAGTAGTTCTTCCGCGCAAACACCGAACGAGAATGCACCGTGCAGTTCATGGCGAGTGCGGTTCGCACCCCGAATTCCACAGCACGCGCATTCAGGACTGGGAGGGCGCCCGGAAGCGCTAGGCAGACCGGGCAGGCGTGGTGGTTCGGATCGTCGCCGTAGCGCACCTGGCAACCGCAAAAGAGCTTCGATTCGGTGCGAAGCTGCGTATGCACCTCGAGCCCGATCACCACTTCGTAGCTGGAGTTCGTTTGGACGCTCACGTGGGCTCCGGCGGACGACGGGTATGCCAGTCGGTGCATCGCTGATAAGTGTCAGCGGTGCGCAGAAGCGTCGCCTCATCGAGGGGCTTGCCCAGAAGCTGGAGACCCACCGGCAGGCCGTGTGCGAAGCCGCAGGGAATCGAGAGGCCGGGAATGCCAGCGAGGTTGGCGGACACGGTGTAAACGTCAGAGAGGTACATGCGCAGCGGGTCCGACGCCTTCTCACCCAGCCGAAATGCCACCTCAGGTGCGGTCGGAGTCGCGATCAGGTCGCAGCCCGCGAAGGCCTGTTCGAAATCGTGACGCAGGAGTGTCCGCACCTGCTGCGCTTTGCGGTAGTAGGCATCGTAATACCCCGCCGAGAGCACATAGGTGCCCAGCAGGATGCGCCGTTTGACCTCCGCACCAAATCCCTCGGAGCGTGTACGTCGGTACATGTCACCGAGGTCCTTGGCATTTGCCGTGCGGTGCCCGTAGCGCACTCCGTCGTAGCGGGCGAGATTGCTCGAAGCTTCGGCCGTGGCGATCAGGTAGTAGGTCGCAATCGCATACTTCGTGTGGGGAAGGGAGACCTCGCGGGTCTTCGCCCCGCAACGTTCCAGCTCGGCGACCGCCTCGCGCACGCACGCCAACACTGCGGGATCGACGCCCTCCTCGACCAGGTATTCACGCGGGAGCCCGATCACCAGTCCTGAGATCTCTCCTGACAATCGCTGCGTGTACTGGGGTACGGGCTCGGGCAACGAGGTGGAGTCGCAGGGATCATGACCGCACAACACCTCGAGCGCGGTAGCGCTATCGGCCGCTGAGCGGGTAAAGGCACCGATCTGATCGAGAGAGGACGCGAATGCCACAAGTCCGTAGCGCGAGACGCGCCCGTAGGTCGGCTTGATCCCCGCCAGGCCCGTGCACGCGGCAGGCTGGCGGATGGAGCCCCCGGTGTCGCTGCCGAGCGCAAGAGGAACGACGCCCGCCGCGACTGCGGCGGCGGATCCGCCCGATGAGCCCCCCGGCGTTCGCGCGAGGTCCCAAGGATTCCTCGACGCTCCATAAGCGGAGTTTTCCGTGGACGAACCCATGGCGAACTCATCAAGGTTCGTGCGTCCGATGATCACGGCGCCGGCCTGCCGCAGCTTTGTCACCGCAGTGGCGTTGTAGGGCGAAACGAAGCCCGCGAGAATTCGCGACGCGCACGTCGTAGCCTCACCCGCTTGAACCATGTTGTCCTTGATCGCGACGGGAATGCCCTCGAGCGCAGACCGCCGCTCACCGCGTGCCAAGCGCGCGTCCGCCTCGGCAGCCTCGGCCCGCGCACGTTCCGGGCGCAGACCGACGAACGCATGGAGTGCCGGTTCGAGTGCCTCGGCGCGCGCAAGCGCCGCATCGGTAAGGTCCCGTGAGGACAGCTTGCGACCGTCCAGCTGCGCACGCAGTTCGGAAATCGTGCCGAGCGGCCCGGCCATCAGTGCTCCTCACCCTCCAGCACCGGCGGCACCACGAATGCCGAGTTCTCGCGCTGAGGTGCATTCGCGGTGGCCAGCTCAGCAGGCAGACCCGGAACGGCACGGTCTTCGCGCAAGGGTGTGCGGATCGGGACGGCGTGGGAGGTGGGCTCCACACCTGTGGTGTCGACCGCACGCAGGAGCTCCACGTAGTCGAGGATGGCGTCGAGCTGGCTGGTCATGCGAGAGGCTTCGTCGTCGGAGAGCGACAGGCGGGCCAGCGTGGCCACGCGCTCCACCTCCTCGCGCGTGATCCGGGACATAATTGTGAGGCTAGCAAGTGCTCCCCCCACGCGATAGCCTCGCGCAGCCGCATGACGGAGCCTCACCAAGCTTTTTCCGACCTCCCCGACGACGTCCTCGCTGGCATTCGTGACCTTGGGTGGAAGCAGCCGATGCCGGTCCAGGCGCGCGTCTTGCCGCTCATGAAGACCAATCGCGACCTGATCGTGCAGGCACGTACCGGCAGCGGGAAAACCGGGGCCTTCGGCATTCCCATCGTCACGGCCGTCGAGACCGCCCTCGCAGAGACACAGGCGCTCGTCCTCGCACCCACGCGAGAGCTCGCGAATCAGGTGGCCACCGAGATCACTGCCATGGGCAAGCATCGCGGTGTCCGGACACTTCCGATCTACGGTGGCGTCGGCTACGGAGCGCAGGTCGATGGGCTCCGGGCCGGTGCACACGTGGTGGTGGCTACACCGGGGCGTTTGCTCGACCACCTGAGCGCTGGTCGCTTGCGCCTCGATCACGTGAAAGTGCTTGTGCTCGACGAAGCGGATGAGCTGCTCTCGCTGGGTTTTTGGCCCGATATGAAGGAAATCCACTCCTATCTGCCGTCCATGCGGCAGTCCTGCCTCTTCTCCGCCACGATTCCCGAGAAGGTTCGCTCCCTTGCTCGCGTTTTCCTCCGCGATCCTGAGTTCGTCACGCTCTCCGAGGGGCAGCTCGCGCCGAGCGAGATCGAGCACTTCTTCTATGTGACGCCCGCGACCGAGAAGGAAGCAAATCTCGTTCGCGTGCTCGAGTACGAAGATCCGGAAAGCGCCATCATCTTCTGCAATACGAAGGATGAGGTGCGCTTCGTGACGTCGTATCTCCAGCGTCGCGGGTTCAATGCGGACCAGATTTCGGGAGATCTCGCGCAGGCGGCCCGCGAGCGCGCCATGGCTGCGATTAAGTCCGGAGAGCTCCGGTACCTCGTCGCCACGGACGTCGCTGCGCGGGGAATCGATATCAGCGAGCTCTCCCATGTGATCGGCTACAGCACGCCCGATTCGCCTGAAGTCTATGTGCACCGCACCGGACGAACAGGACGCGCCGGTAAGGCGGGCGTGGCGATCTCGCTCATCTCAGGTCTAGACATCGGAAACTTCCGCCACCTTCAACACGTCAACAAGATCGAGATTATGGAGCGCAAGCTGCCGACCGAATCCGACATCCTCGCGCGCATTCGTGAACGGGTCGAGGTGAAAGTGGAGCACGAGATGCGTGCAATCCCCGAACGCGATCGGTTGTGGAAGGTCGATCGCCTGATTCCCATCGTGGAAGCCATGGCTTCGTCGGACGAAGGAAGGCGCGACCTCGCAGCGATCTGCGCTTCCTACCTACGCGAGCACCGGCCCGAGACAACGGTGGCCGAGCCCGAGCTCGCCGCTCAAGCCTCAAGACCACGCGACGCAGGAAGGTCGGGGGGGGGTAGTTCGTCGGGGGGTGGAAGCCGCCCCGGCCGCGGGCGCCGAAGGAGGCGCTCCTAGCGCTTTCGACGCGCGCCCAGGAGGGACCTTTGGACAGCCCTCGTCAACTCTCGGGCGGGGCTCTCTTGGCCCGAGCCCCGCGGTGAGCGCCTTTAGCCCGGGCGCGGGACCAGATCGAGCGGGCGTAGCGGCTCCTGCCCACACGCAACCCAAAAGCGACGCTCCCCGGCATCGAGCGCGACCGCCTCGGCGCTTGGTTCCGCCAAACCTGAGAAGGAAACGAACGCCTCCGCACGCGCGTGCTGAAGGAGCAGAGCGAGGCCGGCGGTCCGGTCTAAGCCGGGCGTCGCCATCGCCTTGGCGGCGATCTGTGGCCGATGGACGGGCCCATCGGGCGAGGCCAAGATTCCGTTCTGTGGAACCAGGCGCTCGCGCTCGGCGCCGGCGAGTTCAACACCCGCGAGCCCACCCGCGGCATCGGCGATGAGAATCGTCGCCCGCCCCCCGGCTGGGCGGTGCAGGCACCATTCTTCGGCCCCCTCGAGGCTATCGAAGCGCTGGAGACACTCCTGAACCAGCAGGAACGCCGGAGCAGCGTAGGGTTGAGGGGAGAGGGGGGAATCGAGGGTGCTGCAGGCGACGGCGAGACCGGCCGCGTTGAGACCCGCGACACCACCCGGGAGCCAAGGCAGCACAATCTCGAGGGACGCGAGGCCATTTTCGGGTCGGCTCTGCCGCACCCGCCACGGCAAATCCACGCCCCGGGCCGCCCACGCGAGTGTCGCACCACCTCCTGTCACCGTCTCGGCGAAGCCCCAGAGCGCGGCCGCCCGTGTCGCCGGGCGCTCGCGCTGCGGCGGGGAGCCAAGCTCGCGCGCCAGCGCGCTCAGGAGGACACGAGCGGGAATGCGCGCGCCACGGGCCACACCCTCGAGCCGCTCGGCGAGCTGAGGGAAGTGGCGCCGCAAATCGCGCTCGAGTGGACGCGGAGCGGCCGGGCCTTGGAAGGCGTCGCGCAAGGTGCCAAGGGCCGCCGCACAGGCCTCGCCCTGGTCGAGGCCGAGATCGCGCGGTGCACCCTCACAGGGAACGACGCTCGGGAAACCCTCCGCCGCCGGCGTCACCCCGCGGTTTTCTCGGCTCGCGGGAGCACTTCGTTGAGAGAGCCCGTGCGGTAGCCCTCGAGGTCGAGGGTGACGAAGCGGAATCCGAGGGGTTTCAGCGCGGCGGCGATCGCCCGTGCCATTGCAGGGTCGAGGGCATAGGGGAGCTCGGCCGGATCGACCTCGACGCGCGCAAGTGCTCCATGGTGGCGCAAGCGCACCTGGCGGAAGCCGAGACCGCGCAAGAGCTCTTCGCCCTGCTCGACCTGGCGCAGCCGTTCGGGCGTGACCTCAGTGCCATAGGGAAGCCGCGACGACAGGCACGCCGAAGCGGGGAGATCGGCCGTCGGCAGAGCGGCCGCGCGGGAGAGGGCGCGAATCTCCTGCTTCGAGAGTGCAACATCAAGAAAGGGTGAGACCACACCGTGCTCTGCCGCGGCTCGATGGCCGGGGCGAAAGTCACTAGTGTCGTCGGTGTTCACACCGTACGCCACGGAAGCAAAGCCCAGTTCGTCGCGCACGCGGCCGAGCACATCGAAGAGCTCGGACTTGCAGTGGTAGCATCGGTCCGGCCGGTTGGCGCGATACTCCGCACTCTCCATCTCCCGGGTCTCGATGAAGCGATGCGCGATGCCCACCTCGGCCACGACGCGTTCGGCCATCACGCGATGACTCTGCGGATAGGAGGGGGACACCGCAGTCACGGCGAGCGCGCCTGGACCAAGGACGCGATGCGCGGCCCAAGCCAGATAGCTTGAGTCGACCCCGCCGGAGAGCGCGACGATCACGCTTCCTAGGTCGCGCAGGTGATGGAAAAGCTCCTCTTGCTTGCTTGCCGCAGGGCTCTCGAGATCACCGTCGCCTCGTGCACTCGCCTCGGGAACCGGGGGGACCAAAGTCATTGAACGAGGGTACGAACGGGCCTTGAGGCGGTCAAGCGCCGGTCTGCGGTGCGGGGGCCACGCGCGCCACGACATGCACTGTCGCGCCGGTGCGAAACCAGGACTCGAACAGCGTGAGCACGAGCGCGGGCGGCAGCGCCAGCGCCCCGCCCGTGAAGAGCTTGAGCTGCGTCATCGAGTCGAACGCCGCGCCACTCCCTGTGTGGGCCGCGCGATCGTGGAGCAGCGTGTAAAGACCGTTGCGTGGAAGTGAGCGCATGTTGAGCGCACTCTGGACCCAGCCGAACGGGTTCTGGCGCAGCGAGAAGTGGTGCTCGGATTCGATGACGAAGCCGCAGCGTTCCAAGAGCTGCACGAGCGCCGGAAGGGGGAAATGAAACAGATGCCGGGGCAAGTCGAGGTGGAACCAGGCAGGGCCCGCCCAGCGTGCCTGCGCACTGGAGAAGTTTGGCACGGCGACGACGAGGCGCCCGCCTGGGCGGAGGATGCGGCGGACCTCCTCGAGCGTGCCACCCGGGTCGCGCAGATGCTCGAGCACGTGCCAGATCACGACCTCGTCGAAGAACGCCGCCGGGTAGCCGGCATCCGCCAGGCGTGGGGCGATACGAACCTCCGCCCGCGGGTCGGCGCCGCGCGCTGCCGGGGCATTCGCCTCGACACCATGGGCCTCGAACCCGCGCTCCGCGATTTCGCGCAACAGGACGCCGCGACCACAGCCCACGTCGAGCACGCGAGCGGCGGGGGCAAGCTCTCGCAGAAAGAAGCGTACGTGCCGACCCCCGATCAGTCGGACCAGCCATTCGACGGGGAGAAGAAATTTCGCAGCCGAGGGATCTCCGTAGTACGCCTCGGGGTAGAAGGCCTCGATCTCGGCCTCGCTCGGAAGTGGAAACAGCCGGCCCGTGCCGCAGTTCTCACAGGTCACGAGCTGCGAGGCCAAGCCCTCGACGTCGTAGGTAACGCGCGCCTCACGCGCATCACACACTGGACACGGCTCGTGGGCGACTATGCGCCGGCCCCAATCGTCCGCCCGGCGTACAGCGCGTTCGTAGTAAGCCTTCGTCATCGGCTCCTCGAAGGATCGCGCATCGTGCGGGGTCGCTTGGCGCCGGTCAAGTCCGAAGCGCCTGGACTGCTCTCGCGGGCCTCGGCCCGAGGGGTACCATCCTGGACGTGAGTGCAGTCGACGTCGTCGGCATCGATCACGTCGTCCTGCGCGTGGCGAAGCTCGATCAGGCGCTGCGCTTCTACTGCGAAGTCCTCGGCTGTCGGGAGGAGCGCCGCCTCGGACCGCTCGGTCTTGTGCAGCTGCGGGCCGGCAACCACTTGATCGATCTGATCGACGCCGCAGGACCGCTCGGCAAGCTTGGGGGATCCCCTCCCGGACAATCCGGGCGGAATGTCGATCACGTGGCGCTGCGCATCGCGTCCTTCGACGAAGTGAAAATCCGGGCTCACCTCGAGGCGCACGGCGTGGCACCCGGGGATGTCGCCATGCGCTATGGCGCGGAGGGCAACGGTCCCTCCATGTACATCCAAGATCCCGACGGAAACATCATCGAGCTGAAGGGACCGCCAACCGCCTAGCTCTGGGCGCGAGCCCAGAAATACCGTGCCGCGCCACCGGGTACGATCGAGACCTCGCCGGTCTCAACAAAGCCCGCCTCCCGCAGTGTCTCATGTAGCGTCGAGGCCTCAGGAAGACCGTGGAGGTTTCGGTGCGCGCGCAAGAAGAGGTCGAAGACGGCTCCTCCTGAGGCGGTCCCGAGCAGGCGCGACGCGAGGGTGGTCGACGGAACAGCCGTTTGAATCGCGAGCACGCCGCCGGGCGCAAGCTTTGCCAGCACCCGCCGAAACAGCGTCGGCCGTTGGGTCGGCGGGAAGTAGTAGATGTTGTTATTCAGCATCGCGAGCTCGAAGCTGCCCTGGGGAAGCTCCATCGTCATGAAGTCACCGGCGCGCACCTCGCCGCGCCTCGAAACGTCCGCCTCGCGCAGGAGCCGGCGGGCTTCCTCAGCCACCTCCGCATCGAGTTCGACACCGAGACCGTGGGCGTCGCGATAGCGCGTCAGAAAACCAGCCAGGTAGGTGCCGTAGCCGCACCCGACATCGAGCACGCGTCGCGCGATTCTGGCCTGCGGCACTCGGGTCAGCGCTTCGAACGCGCGGCCCTCGATCAGTCGGGACACCGCTGCAGCCCGCGCGGCTTCCCCGGCAGCGCCGTGGAGCGGCCGCTCTGCGCCTTTCATGAGCGCCGGGAGCGACTCGAAGCGGGGATGCCAGCTCAGGACAGCCTGATCGAGCATCGCATGCAGGGCTGCTGCGTCCGGAGAGTCGAGGAGCCAGCGCACGGAGGCGCCGACCGTGTAGGCCTCGCCCTGTGGATCCACTAGACCCTGGGCTTCGGCGGCGCGTAGCCAGGCGGCCACGAGATCCTGCGCAAGTCCGAGACGGCCCGCGAGTTCGGTCGAGGTGTGGGGGCGACGCAGCGTTTCGAAAAGCCCGAGACGGACGCCGGTTCGCAAAAGGTGGACGCGCGCGAACGCACCGAGGGTGGCGCTGAACTGACGGAAGTGGAAAAGGTCCTGAAGTCCCGGGCTCACGCGTCCGCCGGCTCGAGCTGGGCGAAGCGGACGACCACCGTCTTGACGCCGACGCGGTCAAACCGCACGCGGAGCTTACGCCCGGCGCCGGTGCCCGCGGCCTCGAGCACGGTGCCCTCACCAAAGATGGGGTGGCGCACGCGCGCCCCCCGCTCGCTCCGGAGCGCTTCCTCGTCCTCCGACTGCCCTACGGAGTAGTCCAGAGCCCGGCCGCGCTCCGCGCCGCCCGGCGAGGGATCGAAGGCCGCACCCATCGTCAGGCTCGACGGGATCTCGGAGAGGAAGCGCGAGGGGGTGGCGAAGCTGTGCGACCCGTAGCGCCGCCGCTCGCGCGCACAGCTCAGGATGAGGCGCTCGCGCGCTCGGGTCATTCCGACGTAGCAAAGCCGGCGCTCCTCCTCGAGACCCGCCGGGTCACGGGTCGAGGCGGAATGGGGAAAGATCCCCTCCTCCATTCCGACTAAGAATACGACGGGAAACTCGAGGCCTTTGGCCGTATGGGCGGTCATGAGCGAGACGCGGTCGGCCGCGCCCTCATAAGAGTCGAGGTCGGAGACCAGGGTGACTTGATCCAAGAACAGTTCCACCGGCGAGCGCTCGTCGCCGGGGGTGCTGGCGTTCGCAGCCCCGAAGTCCTCGGCTCCGGCCAGGAGCTCCCGCAGGTTCTCGAGGCGTCCCTCCGCTTCGGGCGTCCCCTCGCGCTCGAGGTGCGCCAGGTATCCGGTGCGATCGAGGATTCGAGCCAGAGCTTCCGCCGGCCCGAGCGACGAGACCTCGCGTGCGAGGAGCGCGAGCAACTCAAGGAAGGCGCTCACTTTCGCGCCCGAACGGCCCGACTCCCCGCCCTCTGCGATGCTTGCGAGCGCTTCGCGCAGCGTGAGGCCGCGCTCAGCGGCGAGCGTCTCTGCCCGTTCGAGCGTGGCCTTCCCGATCCCCCGCGGAGGAGAGTTCACGATGCGGCGGAGCGCCATCGGGTCCGTGGGGTTTACGATCGCGCGCAGGTAGGCGAGCGCGTCCTTCACCTCAGCGCGCTCGTAGAAGCGGACGCCCCCCACCACCACGTAGGGAACATTGTATTTCAGCAGCTCCTCCTCGAAGGGACGCGACTGCGCATTGGTTCGGTAGAAGACGGCGCATTCTCCGTAAGCGCGACCCTCGTCCCGCGCCGCGGTCAGAATCCGCCGTATCACGAACTGGGCCTCGTCGCGCTCGTCGCTCGCTTCATACAGCCAGATTTTCTCGCCGCCGGGCCGTTCGGTAAACATGCGTTTTTCCTTGCGGGCTCGGTTGTTCGCGACGAGCGCGGTGGCGCCCTCCAAGATCGCACGCGTCGAGCGGTAGTTGCGCTCGAGCTTGACCACCGCCGTGTCGGAATAGTCCCGTTCGAAGTCGAGGATGTTGCGCAGATCGGCGCCTCTCCACCCATAGACTGATTGGTCCGGGTCGCCCACGACGCACAGATTGCGATGCTCGCCGGCCAGCTGGTTCACGAGCTTGTACTGAACGCGATTCGTGTCTTGGTACTCGTCGACCATGACGTACTGCCAGCGCCGCCGGTAGTGAGCGGCTACCTCTGGAAAGCGCTCGAAGAGCTGCGTGGTCTGGAGAATGAGGTCACCGAAGTCGAGCGCGTTGGCCTCGGCCAAGAGCCGTTGGTAGGTGGCGTACACTTCGCTCGCGAGTTCATCGTCGAGGTCCCGTGCCAGGCGTGCGGCTTCGGCGGGAAGGACGCCTGCGTTCTTCCATTGATCGATCCGCCAGCGCAGCCGCCGCGGCTCGTTCAGCTTGGGATCGAGACCGTGGCGCCGCAGCGCCTCCTTCACCTGACCAAGCGAGTCGTCTTCATCGTAGATCGCAAAGCCACGCGAGAGACCCAGGTGCCCGATCTCCCTGCGCAGGATCCGGACACACGCAGCGTGGAAGGTCGTGACCCAAAGGCCATCGGCAGCAGGCCCGAGCAGTTTCGTCACCCGATCTCGCATCTCGCCTGCGGCCTTGTTCGTGAAGGTCACGGCGAGAATCGCGTCCGCCGGGATCCCGCAGGCTCCAATCAGATACGCGATGCGGTGTACAAGGACGCGGGTCTTCCCGCTCCCGGCGCCCGCCAGAACAAGCAGCGGGCCCTCCGTCGTCTCGACGGCCCGGCGTTGCTCTGGATTCATGCCTTCAAGAATGGACTCGCCGAGCACGCTCTGGCTCTCCTCCAGGACCGGTTCTTTCGAAGGGGGTCAACGCAGCGTAATCGAGATGGGCTCGCCCCTCAATCGGTCTCGACAGCTGCTTGCGCCGCGAGCTCAGCCAGGAGCGTGCGCACGCATCGACAAGCCTCCCCGACCCCGGCGCGGCCTGCGACCGATAGGCCCTCGCCTCGTTCGGCCTCGAGTTCCACGGCCACGATCCGAAGCGCGGGCCGCGGCCGCCCGAGCGCGGCGGCGAGGGCCAGAGCGTCCACGACGCCGAACGCGTGGCTTGAAAGGGCAGGGCCGCGCGCAAGCTGCGCGGGAGACAGGACACGTACGCTTCCAGGTGACGCACCCGAGCGCAGAGCGTCGACGAGCACCGCGGCGTCGATCCCTTCGAGCTCGTCGAGCAGATCCACCCCGGGTCGATCGCATGCCACCGCGGCGGCTCCGCCCGGCAGCGCCTCGTGGCTGAGCTCACGCACCACCTCGAGTCCGATCGCATCGTCGCCGTTCGGCGAGCCCAGTCCGATGACCTTGATCCTCACGCTTTGCTGCGGCGTTCGATCTCAAGCGTGAGAAAGTGTGTGGAGCATGAGATGCAGGGGTCGTAGTTGCGAATCGCCATCTCGCAGGCACGACGCGCCTCCTCGTGCGAAAGCGCGAGAATGCGTGGCGCGAGTTCCCGGAGGTCCGCCTCGATGCAACCTTGGTTCTGCGCGGTGGGCGGCACAATCTGGATCGCCAAGACATCGCCCCGATCGTCCGTCTCGACCCGCACGTAGAGCAGGCCCCGCGGCGCCTCCGTGGCACCATGGCCCAACCCGGCGCAGGGTGTGAACTCCGCCGCGGGCTTTGGCGGAGGTTCGAACTCGCGGATCACGCGAAGCGCCTCATCGAACGCATAGATCACCTCGATGGCGCGGGCAAAGACGCTGGCATAGGGATCCGGGGAGGAGAGCCTTTCCGCCACGCTCTCGCGGGCTGCCAGCGCCGACGGGGAAAGCCGATCGCTGTTCTGCAAGACCCGCGCAAGGGGCCCCACGAGGTAGCGGCCACCGTCCGTCCGACGGCAGTGAAGCGCGGTCGAATGCGGAACCTGGTGCTCACGAAACGCCGTAGCGAACTCCGCGGCTTCGATGTTGAGACCCGTGGACGAGACGATACGACCCTCGTTCATCGGGTACTCCGAAGGATGGCGCAGCGAGACAAGCTCGATCGCCTGGGGACGGCTTGGCACCGGCAGCGACGCGAAGAAGCGCAGCGCCGCTTCCGCCTCGCCACGGGCGCGAACGATCTCCTCCGCGAGTTCCTTGAGCTCGGAGCGGGTGGGTGTGCGCGAAAATCCTCCGATGCAGGCACCCACGGGGTTCACCGGTCGTCCACCGAGCAGAGAGAGGATGCGGTTGCCGAGTTTGCGCAGGCGCAGGCCTCGTTCGACCTCCCCAGGGTGGGAGCGCGCCACGGCGATCCCGTCTTCGAGGCCGAGGTAGTCAGGTGCCGCGAGAAAGTACATGTGGAGAAGGTGGCTCTCGATCCACTCGCCACAGTAGTAGAGACGGCGCAGTGCTCGCACGGAGGGATGAAGCGTGACCTCGAAGATCGACTCCACCGCGTGGAGCGTACTCATCTGATAGGCGACCGGGCAGATTCCGCAGATCCGAGCCACCAGGTCGGCGAGTTCACGCGCGGCCCGGCCGCGCAGAAAAGCTTCGAAGAAGCGCGGCGGTTCGTAGATCTCGAGACGGAGATCGACGACCTGATCGCCCTCGACCGTGAGATGCAGGGCACCCTCTCCCTCCACACGAGCGAGGGTCGCGATCTCGATCGTGCGCCGCTCGCTCAACTGTCCTCCCCCGTGTGGTCCCCGATGCGTCGAAACGCGGGATGATTACCCGTGATACTTCGAAACCGGCGGACAAGATCCGTCGGTCCGATCCCGAGCTCCTGGAATTGACCCGCGAGGGCCTCAGCGTTGGGGTCGTCACAAGGTCCAAAGCAGCCGTAGCAGTCCCGTCCCAAGCTCGGGCACAGGGCGCCGCAGCCCGCCTTGGTGACCGGCCCCATGCAGGGCAGACCCCGTGCGACGACGACGCACACGTTGCCCTGCCGCTTGCACTCGAGGCATACGCTATGGCCGGGAAGGTCCGGAGTCGTGCCAAGGAGGGCCCGGGCAAGCACCCGGAGTACTTGCTCCTTGCTCACCGGACAGCCGTGGATCTCATCGTCGACCCGTACATGCGCGGAGATCGGCGTCGACGTGGGCAGTACCTCGAGCCAGCCCGGCTCGGGGTAGACGTGCTGCTTCCACTCCTCCACGTCGGCCCAGTTGCGCAGCGCCTGGATTCCTCCCGTTGTGGCGCACGCGCCGATCGTAATGAGCGTGCGCGTTTGCTCGCGCACGCGGCGGATGCGTTCGGCGTCGCGGGCCGTGGTGATGCTCCCCTCCACCAGGGCGAGATCGTAGGGCCCCTCGAGTGAGCGACTCGACGCCTCCGGGAAGTGCGCGATCTCGATGCGCTGCGAGAGCCACAACAGGTCATCCTCAAGATTCAGGATCTGGAGTTGACAGCCATCGCAAGACGCGAATTTGTGAACGGCAAGGCGCAGTCGGCGGGGCGCGCGGGTCGCAGAGTCGCTCATAGGCCCCTCGTGAACAACAGGCGCTCGATACGCGTCAAACGAAAGATCGGTCCGTCCTTGCAGACGAACTCCGGACCCAACTGACAGTGTCCGCACAGTCCGACGGCGCATTTCATATTTCGCTCGAGCGAGAGAAAGATCCGGTCGCTGGACAGGCCACGGCGGCGCAGGTTCTGGATGGCATACTGCATCATAATCTCCGGACCGCACATGAGAAGTACAGTACGACTCGGGTCGAACTCGATCTCCTCGAACAGTTCGGTCACGACACCGCTGCGGTCGCGCCATGCACGGTCCGGCTGATCGGTCGTGAGCAGCACGCGCGCATCCGCTTGTCGGCGCCAGGACTCGAAGCGTTCGCGATGGATCAGATCAGACGGCTTTTTCACGCCGTGCACGATTGTGAGCTGCCCGTAGTTTGCACGGCGGCGAAACATGTAATCGATGGCCCCCGTGACAGGAGCGCAGCCAACCCCGCCCGTCACAACTACCACGTCCTTCCAGCGTGCCTCCTGCAGCGGCCAACCCGACCCGTAGGGCCCGCGCAGCCCGAGCACATCCCCGGGACCAAGCCCGTCGATCACTCTCGTCGTCCGCCCGACGATGCGGATCGTATGTTCGAGCGTCTCGTCGTCGGGATCTGACGAAATGGAAATCGCGACTTCTCCAACACCGGGGACGTAGACCATGTTGAACTGGCCCGGCACAAAATCGAAGCGCGGGCGAGCGTCGGGTGCGAGCAGCCTCAGGCGATAAGCGTGAATGCTCGGGCCGTAGGAGCGCTTCTCCACGATCTCTGCCGGCTCGGGCAGGAGCGGATTTCCAAGGCTCATCCACCGGGTTCCCGAAGCGCGGGCACTTCCTCCGTGAGATCGATCCCGACGGGGCACCAAGTGATGCAGCGCCCGCATCCCACGCAACCCGATGTTCCGAACTGGTCGATCCAGCTGCCGAGCTTGTGCACGAGCCACTGGCGATAGCGGTCTTGTATCTTGGGTCGAAAGTTGAGGCCAAAGACCTGCGCGTGGTCTCGGTTGAAGCAGGAATCCCACTCCCGAACGCGCACGGAACGCACACCGGCTTCATCCGGCTCTCCGAGGAGAGGTTCGTCGCGCTCGTCGTGACAGAAGCATGTGGGACACACCATGGTGCAGTTTCCGCAGGACAGGCAGCGAGCACCGACGTCCATCCAGCGCGGGTGCTCAAGGTTGCGATAGAGCATCCCGGGCAGGTCCGCGGTGTCGAGACGTCGCTGCATGGTCGCGGCGCATCTCTCGAGACTGGACCGCTCGCGGGTCAGCGCCTCCGCTGGCGCAGGGGCGAGGGGCAGTGCCTCCCGCACCTCCTCTCCCGCCGGGCTCCCCGCACGTACGAGAAAGCCCGGCTCTTGCTCGGTCAGGGCAAGGTCGAAGCCCTGCGTTGCCTCGGGGCCCGTCGCCATGGAAACGCAGAAGCAAGTAGAAGCGGAGCGGGTGCAGTTCACCGCAACGAGGAACAGCCGTGGCCGGCGCGCAGCGTAGTGAGAGTCGGGATAGCGACCCTCGAGAAAGACGCGGTCCTGCACGGCCAGGGCCGCGAGATCACAAGCGCGCACGCCGATCACGGCGAGCTTCGGGGCGTCGGGGAGCGTCTCCTGCGCGCGAAAGGAACGGCCGTCAGGCTCGATCTGGAGAAGCTCTTCCCGGGGGGCGAACACATAGGGCTTGAGCGATCCGGGGCCGTTCACCACGTCGAAAAACGTGTCGCGCCCGTTGGCCTCGATCCGGTAGCGCCCGGGCTCTTGAGCCTCGCGCAGCCCGCGCGGGAGTTCTTCCACGGCGCGGATCTCGTCGAACACCACCGCCCCGTCCCGCGGCACGGGGCCTATCACCCGGTAGCCCCGCGCCCGCAGGGCGTCCAGCAGACGCTGGAGGTCGGCGCGCGCAAGGAACTGTGCGGGTGCGGGCTTCGCCCCAGTCACGTGCCCCTCCGTGAGCGGCGCTGGTGTGGCAACCGTACCAGGGAAAGGCGTAGACGCGAGTCGGCCGCGCGACGATCTCGCACGGGCTCTTCGGGCGGGCCTTTCCTATTCGACGGTGACGCTTTTCGCGAGGTTCCGCGGCTGGTCCACATCCGTCCCCTTCAGCATCGCCACGTGATAGGCAAGGAGCTGGAGCGGGACGGTTGCGAGAACGGCGGTCAGGTACTCCCCTAGATCGGGCACGTACACCACGTCATTCGCTTTGGCCGCGATGGACGTGTCCCCCTCGGTCGCGACAGCGATCACCATGCCGTCGCGCGCCCGCACCTGTTCGAGATTCGAGATGACCTTGTCGTAGACCGGGCTCTTCGTCGCGATGATCACCACGGGCATGTGCTCGTCGATCAGCGCAATCGGACCGTGCTTCATCTCGCCCGCCGCGTACCCCTCGGCATGGATGTACGAGATTTCCTTCAGCTTGAGCGCTCCTTCGAACGCGATCGGCACCATGATGCCGCGACCCAGATAGAGGAAGTCGCGGGCATGCACGTAGCGGTGGGCGATCTCCCGAATCTGGCCGTCGAGCTGGAGCACTCGTTCCACCAGACGCGGAAGCCGCAGCAAGTCGGCAAGACGGCGCTGAACCTCGTCGCGACCGAGGCGGCCGCGAACGATGCCGAGCTTCGTGGCGAGCAGATAGAGCGCGACGACCTGCGTGGTGAAGGCCTTGGTGCTGGCCACGCCAATCTCCGGACCGGCGTGCGTATACAGCACGTCGTGGCTCTCCCGCGCAATCGTTGCGTCTCGCACGTTGCAGATCGAAAGCACGCGCGCACCGTGATGCTTGGCCTCGCGCAGGGCGGCCAGGGTGTCCGCCGTCTCACCCGACTGCGATACCGGGATCACCATGCAGTTCGCATCGAGGATCGGGCCCCGGTAGCGGAACTCGCTCGCGAGGTCGACCTCGCAGGGGATCCCCGCGAGCTGCTCGATCAGATACTTGCCCGTGAGGCAGGCGTGCCAGGCGGTACCGCAGGCGACGAGTGAGATCCGCTCGATCTTCTCCACCCTCTCCTTGGAGAGATCGATCCCGTTCAGATCGATCTCACCCTGACCCTCGATCACGCGGGTGCCGATGGTGTCGGTGATGGCGCGCGGCTGCTCGAAGATCTCCTTCTGCATGAAGCGGTCATAGCCACCCTTCTCCGCGGCCACGGGGTCCCACTGGATGGCGCGAGGCTCGCGGTCGATCGGACGGCCCGCACTGTCGAGCACCTGGATGCCATCTTCCGAGAGCACGGCGAACTCACCGTCATTGAGGAAGACCATCTGGCGCGTGTAAGGCAGGATGGCCGGGATATCGCTGGCCAAGAACGACTGCTTCTCACCGATCCCGACAACGATCGGGCTTCCGCCGTTCTTCGCCGCGACGATGTGTTCCGGATCGCTCTCCGAGAGCACGCCGAATGCGTAGGAACCCACGACGCGCGCGGTCGATTCGCGCACCGCGGTCACGAGATCGCTGCCCGCTTCGAGCCGCTCGTCGATCAGATGCGCGATGAGCTCGGTGTCGGTATCCGAACTGATGGTCCGACCTCGCGCCTCGAGCTCCGTACGCAACTCGCGGTAGTTCTCCATGATTCCGTTGTGCACGACCACCACCTTGCCGGCGCGGTGGGGATGCGCATTGCGCTCGGAAGGCTTCCCATGGGTCGCCCAGCGTGTGTGGCCCACCCCGACCCGCCCGGTCAGGGGTTTGTCGCGCAGGAGCATTTCCAGGTTCGACAGTTTGCCCAGGGCGCGGCGTACGCAGATCGAGCCTCGCTCGAAGACTGCGATGCCGGCGGAGTCGTAGCCCCGGTACTCGAGACGGCGCAGACCGTCGAGGATGACATCCATGGCGCGGTGCTGACTGCCGATGTAGCCGACGATTCCACACATGGTCTCGATCCTCCGGAGGCTAGGAGCGCGATTTCTTGGGCCGACGCTTGCGCCAGCCTTCGACGTTGCGCTGTCGTGCGCGCGCCACGCCGAGTGCTTCAGCAGGGACGTCCTGCGTCACCGTCGAGCCCGCCGCGACGGCTGCGTCGCGTTCCACGCGGACTGGCGCGATGAGATTCACGTTGCACCCGATGTTCGCTCCCTCGCCGACGCTCGTGCGATGCTTCGCGTCCCAGTCGTAGTTCACCGTGATCGCGCCGCAGCCGAAGGCCGCGTCTGAACCCACGTCCGCGTCACCGATGTACGAGAGGTGGTCCGCCTTCACATTTGCGCCCAGCACGCTGTTCTTGACTTCGACAAAATTCCCAATCCGGGTGCGACGGCCGAGGCGCGTGCCGGGCCGCAGGTGCGCCATGGGCCCAACCACGACGTCGTCCTCGAGACGGCTCGATTCGATCACCGAGTGCGCCTTCACGATCACGCGCTCGCCAATTTCGACGGAACCCGTGATCACGCATCCCGGTTCCACCACGGTGTCCGCGCCAATCCGCACATCGATGTCGATGTAGGTCGTCGCCGGATCGACCAGGGTTACGCCTTCAGCCATCAGCTGCTCGTTCTTGCGACATCGCACGACGGCGCTGGCGAGCGCGAGCTCCGCGCGGGTGTTCACGCCGAGAGATTCGTCCGGGTCGTCGAGGGCCAGCGCCTCGATCCGTCGGCCATCGGCCACGGCGCGCTCGACGATATCGGTCAGATAGATCTCGCCCTGCTGGTTGCGATTGCCCACCTGAGAGAGCCCCTTCCACAAGAGCTCGCTGTCGACGAGGTAGACGCCGGTATTGCCCTCCTCGATCGCGAGCTCCTCCGGGGAGGCGTCGGTCATCTCGACGATTCGGCGCACCCGACCGCTGCGGTCACGCACGACGCGCCCGGGGAGGGGAAGGCGGGCCGAGAGGATGACGAGGTCAGCGGAGGTTTCGGCCCGCAGCGCCTTCATGCGTTCGATGGTCGAAGCGCGCAGGAGCGGTGTGTCGCCATAGAGCACAAGGACGTCACCGCGGAACCCCTCCAGCGCCTCCCGGGTCTGGAGCACAGCGTGGCCTGTTCCGCGCAGTTCGGATTGCACCACGAACGTGGCTCGTCCTGCGTACGCCTCTCTCACCCGGTCCGCGTCGCGCCCTACAACGATCACGAGGTGCCGAGGCGCCAGCGATTCGGCGAGCGCAAGCGGGTAGCCGAGCATCGGCCGACCGGCGATCTCATGGAGTACCTTGGCCCGCCCCGACTTCATCCGCGTGCCTTTGCCGGCGGCGAGAATCAGAACGGCGAGTTCGCGGGAAGCGGCACCCATGCCTGGCCTCCTTTTCGGTGCGCCGCGGGGGATCTTTGAACTGCGGACCGTGGGGCGCCGACCGCGAGGGCCCAGACCTCGAGGCGCCCCGCAGCCGCCGAGCCGGGCAGAGTACCCCGGCTGGCCCGGAGCCGAAACGATCTCTCGCACGTCGTGACCTTGCCACTCCCCTTTGGTGCCCGTATGGTGCTAGAAAGGGTCGGCGGCTGCCGACGGGAGGCACGAGATCCGAGTTTTCGGGAATACCCAGGGACTGAAGGCAAGCCAGGTTCGCCAGCTAGAGCGCCTATTTCGGCGCAGGCTCCCTCCCGAGCGTCTCCTCACCCAAGAGTTCGCCCGAGCCCTTACGGAGATCACCCACGAGACCGGCCGCCAAGTGGGCGTCTTGGTGGATCGTCGCGGCGCGGTGACCCACGTGATGGTGGGTGATTCCCGCTCCATCGAACTCCCGGACTGGGGGCGGATCCGGGCCGGCCCGGGACGGCTGCGCGGATTCCGCTGCATCCACGCCCATCTCGGTGACGAAGCACTGACGCGTGACGACCTCACGGACCTCGCTGTGCTCCATTTGGACGCCATGGTGGTCGTCACGACCGATGCGGAGGGCTTGCCCGGCCGCGCCCACGTGGCCGCGCTGCGTGCGGCGAACCAAGAGGGCGCGACCGTCCAGCACCTGCCGCCGGTTCCCCCCTCGCAGCTCGATTTCGATTTCCAGGCCTGGATCCGCGATCGGGAAGAGGAGCTCGCCCGCTCCGCCCGCACCCGGGCGGTGGGGGAAGGGGAGCGAGCCGTCCTCGTGTCGGTAACGACCGGCCGGCGGCCCACCGAAGCTGACTCATCGGTGGAGGAACTGAAAGAGCTAGCGCGCTCGGCCGGCGTGCTGGTGACGGACGTCGTCACCCAGCACCGGCCGAACGTCGACCCGAAGACGCTGATCGGTGAAGGCAAGCTGCAGGATCTTGTCGTTCGGGCATTCCAGCAGGACGTCGATCTCGTGATCTTCGATCAGAACTTGACCCCGACCCAAGCCCGCAACCTTGGCGAACGCATGGAGCTGCGGGTGATCGACCGCACGCAGCTCATCCTCGACATCTTCGCGCAGCGAGCGACGAGCCGCGACGGAAAGCTCCAGGTGGAGTTGGCCCAGCTCAAGTATCGGCTTCCCCGGCTCGCCCAGCAGGATGCGTCCCTGTCACGCCTCGGCGCCGGAATCGGAGGGCGTGGACCTGGCGAGACCAAGCTTGAGCTCGATCGCCGGCGAGTGCGCGACCGGATCTCGCGCCTTGAACGTGAGCTCAGGAACCTGCGCAGAGAGCGTGAGGGTCGCCGGCGCCGCCGCCAGCGGCGCGGCGTACCGGTTTTGTCGATCGTCGGGTACACAAACGCGGGTAAGAGCACTCTACTGCGCGCTCTGACGCGCACCGAGGTTCTGGTCGAGGACAAGATGTTCGCGACGCTCGATCCAACCTCTCGGCGCCTGCGCTTCCCCCGCGAACGCGAGGTATTGGTGACCGATACGGTGGGCTTCATCCGCGACCTGCCCGGGGAGCTTGTGGCCGCCTTCCGCGCGACGCTCGAGGAGCTCGAGAGCGCAGACCTCTTCCTCCACGTGGTGGACGCGGCGGCGCCCGACCTCGAGCGGCGGCTCGCCGCGGTGCGGCGCGTACTTGGTGAGATCGGTCTCGGAGACACCCCGGAGCTACTCGTTTTCAACCAAGTCGATCGGCTGCCGGCCGCAGAAGGCACTGCGCTCGCACGGCGCTATCGCGCGGTCCCCGTTTCGGCGCTCCAAAGCATCGGCCTCGAAGCCCTTCTCGACCGGGTTGCCGATACCCTCTGGGAGAGCGAGCTTCCCGAGGCGCCGCGGGGTTCCCTCGCACTCGCGGCGGAAGGGGGGAGGAGATGACGACCATGCGCCGAGCACGAATTGCGGGGACCGGCATGTATGTCCCCGAGCGCGCTGTTACGAACGACGACCTCGCGCAGCTCATGGACACGAGCGACTCCTGGATCCGCCAGCGCAGCGGAATCGCCGAACGCCGCTTCATCGTTCCCGGGGAGCAGACGCCTGCCGATCTCGCGAACCAGGCGAGCCGCGAGGCGCTCGCCGCTGCTGGTCTCGAGCCTGGAGACCTGGACTGCATCCTGCTCGCTACGCTCTCCGCACAGCACGAGTTCCCCGGGACGTCGGCCTTCTTGCACGAGCAGCTCGGCGTGGGAGAGATCCCCTGCGTGGACCTTCGCGCGCAGTGCAGCGGCTTCCTCTACGCGCTTTCCTTTGCCGATAGCCTGGTCCGCACGGCGCGTTACGAACGCGTGCTCGTTGTGGGCTGCGAGGTCCATTCGACGGGTGTCGAACTCGCGACGCGAGGCCGCGACGTCGCCGTGCTCTTTGGCGACGGTGCGGGCGCGGTCATCGTGGAGGCGAACGACGACCCCTCGGACGCCGCAGGCATTCTCGAGGTCCGGCTGCACGCCGAGGGTAGGTATGCGCGAAAGCTCTGGATCGAGGCTCCCGGCGCCTCGCTCGCGAGAAGCCGCGTGACGCACGAAATGATCGACGACGGCCGCATCTACCCGAAGATGGACGGCCGCTTCGTCTTCAAGCACGCGGTGACGCGGATGCCTGAGGTGTTGATGGAGGCGCTCTCCGGAGCGAGCCTCAAGCTCGAAGACGTGGACTTGTTCCTCTTCCACCAGGCGAACCTGCGCATCAACGAGTACGTCTCGCAGCAGCTCGGGATCCCCGCCGAGAAGTGCCTCAACAACATCGATCGCTACGGCAACTGCTCGGCCGCGTCGATCCCCATGCTGCTCGCAGAGGCCCAGCGCGCGGGTCGGCTGACGCCTGGCACCGTGACCGCGATGACTGCGTTCGGCTCGGGCTTTACCTGGGCCAGCGCGATCGTCCGGTTCTGAGCCCAACCGAGGGGCCTGCTGCCGCGGCGCGTCTAGAAGCTGCGTTCCCCGAAAACCAGCTGATCCGCACAACCCAGCACGGAAATGTCGCCGGGGCTGCTTGACAAAATGACGCGCTGTGTTATAGATCCACTCGAACTCGGAAAACCCCGGGGTAGGACGATCCAGCCCCCTCCCTGGCGGGGCAGCACCTGGGTAAGGTGCCGAGAGAGGAGGAGATCCCATGGCCCAGCGTTCGACCCTCGTTCAGGAGGGGCTCCAGCGGGTCCGCACCGCTGCGGAGAGCCTCGACCACAGATTCCGCCGACTGCAAAAGCGCCTCGACGCGGAGCGCAAAAGCTTCGAGAAGCGCATCGAATCCCAGCGAAGGGCGATCGAACGGCGCACCCAGCGGGAACTCGAGCGCCTGCTGGCACGGCTGCGCGAGAGCAAGCTCGCGCACCGCGCCGAGACTTTGCGCGAGGACGCAGCGCAACGCCTCGAGACGGGCGCCAGCGCCCTGCTTGGCGTGCTCCAGATCGCCTCGAAGGGCGACCTCAATCGGATCGACCGCAAGCTCTCGCAGCTCACGCGCAAGCTCAAGGACATTGAGAAGAACGGCGCGGCGGCCTAAGCACCAAGCGGGGTGAGAGCGGACCCGGCGGCCACACCCGCCGGGTCCCGTTTCGCTACGCTCGGCCCGCTTAAGGAGGGCCGAGATGGCCGAGTTTCAGGGCGTCGACTTCCTGCGGCTCGACGAGCTCTTGGCTGAGGAGGAGCGCCTCGCCCGCGAGAGCGTGCGCGAGTTCGTCTCCAAGGACTTCCTCCCCCTCCTGCAGCAGCACATCCGCCAGGATGGTTCATTTCCCATGCACCTCGTGCCGCGGATGGCCGAGCTCGGGCTTTTCGGAGCGAACCTCCACGGCTACGGCTGCGCCGGGATGAACAACGTCGCCTACGGGCTCGTCATGCAGGAGCTCGAGCGCGGAGATTCAGGCCTTCGCTCCTTCGCCTCGGTCCAGGGCGGCCTCGTCATGTATCCGATCTATACCTATGGTTCGGAGTCCCAGAAGGAACGCTGGCTGCCGGCGCTCGCGGCGGGACGGGCCATCGGTTGCTTCGGGTTGACCGAGCCCGACTTCGGGAGTCATGCCGGCGGCATGCGCACCCGCGCCGAGCGTCGCGGTTCCCGCTGGCTGCTCAACGGAACCAAGCGCTGGATCACAAACGGCTCTGTCGCCGATGTCGCCGTGGTATGGGCTCGCACCGCCGATGACGACATCCAGGGGTTCCTGGTCGAGCGTGGCAGCAAGGGATTCGAGGCCCGGGACATCAAAGGAAAGTTCTCGCTTCGGGCATCGATCACCTCGGAGCTCTTCCTCCATGACGTGGAGATTTCGGAGGACAGCCGGCTGCCGCTGGCAAAGGGACTGAAGGCGCCGCTTTCCTGCCTCACCCAGGCCCGTTATGGAATTGCCTGGGGTGCGATCGGCGCGGCCATGGCCTGCTACACCGAGGCTTTGCATTACGCAAAGGAGCGTAAAGTCCAGGGGGGACCGCTGGCCGGCAAGCAGATCGCCCAGCAGCGCCTAGTGTTCATGCTGACCGAGATCACGAAGGCGCAACTCCTGGCCCTCCGTGTGGGACGCCTCAAGGACGAGGGGAAGCTCCACCACTCGATGGTCTCGATGGCGAAGATGAACAATGTGGACGTGGCGCTGCGGATCGCGCGCGAAGCGCGTGACCTTCTGGGCGCGAACGGAATTGTGGACGACTACTCAGCCATGCGACACATGGTGAATCTCGAGACTGTGCGCACCTACGAAGGTACTCACGATATCCATACGCTGATCATAGGCGAGGAGATCACGGGCATTCGAGCGATCTAACGCCCCTTCGGATCGCGCGCCTGCCCGCCGCGACTCGCTGCATGAAGGGCGGCTAGGTTGTGCGCCGCCGTGCGAGCGCCACCGCCTCGTACACCCGGCCGCGGCAAGCAGCGAGCAGCCGCTCGGCTTCATCTTCGCTCACGCCGGCGAGAGATATCACGATACGCAGCGCTCGGCGCGCAAGCTTGCTCGAAGCAGGACGCAGGTTCGTCATGAGATTCCCCTCCACCCGGCCAAGCCGCACCATCACTGCGGTCGAGAGCAGATGGAGGACCATCTTCTGGGCGAGGCCGCCCTTCATACGGGTGGAACCAGCGATCACTTCGGGCCCGACGAGCGGAGCGATCGCAATTTCCGCGGCTTTGGCGAGGGGGGAATCCGGATCGCAAGTGATCGCGATGCGCCGAGCACCCTCTTCGCGCGCCTCATCGAGCGCGCCGAGCGCGAAGGGCGTGCGGCCGCTCGCCGAGATCGCCACCACGGCATCGCCCGGCAAGAGCCCGCGCTCTCGCAACGCGCGTCGGGCGGCGAGGGCGTCGTCTTCGGCGCCTTCGATCGACCGCAGCAGGGCCTGCGATCCGCCAGCGACGACCGCTTGTACGCGGTCGTGCGGGTAACCGAAGGTCGGGGGGATCTCGGCCGCATCAATGGCACCCATGCGTCCACTGGTTCCCGCTCCCACGTTGAACCAGCGACCTCCGCCCTGTAGGACGAGCGCGAGGGTGGCCACCGCGCGAGCCACCTCCGGCAGCACCGCCCCTACCGCGTCGAGAGCGCGGCGATCCTCACGGTGGATCGCCACCAGAATTTCATCCACGCTGAAGCGGTCGAGGTTCCGCGTCGACTCGAGCACAGATTCGGTGAGAATCTCGTCGTCTCGCTTCTTTCCGGCCATCCTCCCGGATTTCGGCCGATCGGCGGTGAAGCTGAATGGAGGGGACGCCGGGTACAATCCACACATGTCATTCCGTGTGTCAGACAAGATCCTTGCGCGTCTTGAATGGCCGGAACTCGTGGAGCGGCTCGCCTCCCATGCACACACACCGTTTGGCCGAGTGCGCTGCGCCCCGCCGCAGGACGGCGCAGCGCCGCAACCCCTCTTCGCGCAGTCACTGGAAGCGGTGCTCGCGCTCTTGCGCGAAACCTCCGAAGCACGCCTCCTGTTGGACCAGGGCCAAGCGCCGCCGGTGGGCGGCCTCGGCGACCTCGAACCCACGCTACGAAGACTGGGCAAGGGCGGGGTGCTTGGGGCCCGGGAGCTTCTCGACCTGCGCGCCACGCTCTCGGCACTCCATGCCACGCAGCGCTTCCTGTCGCGCCGGGCCACGGAAGCACCTCATCTCGCCGCGCATGCGGCGGGGATTCCGGACCTGCGCGAACTCGAAGACGAGATCGATCTTTGCATCGACGCCGAGGGGGAGGCGAGGGACTCAGCGTCCCCTGCTCTCGCGGATTCCCGGCGAGAAGCGCGCGGCCTCGCCGCAGACCTCCAGCGGCGCCTTGCCGCCTATCTGCACGATCCGGAAATCGTGGTGGCCCTCTCAGACAGCTTCGTCACGATGCGCAACGGCCGCTTCGTGCTGCCGGTGCGCTCCGATGCCCGCGCGCGCGTGCGGGGCATCGTCCATGACGCCTCGGGCTCGGGGACCACGCTCTTCGTCGAGCCGGAGGCCGTGGTCGAGCTCAACAACCGCATGAAGCAGGCAGAGCTCGCTGTGGAGCGCGAGACGTTGCGGATCCTGCGGGCCCTCTCGGAGCACGCAACCCGAGAACGCGCGGCGCTCGAAGCCGGGCTCGACGCCCTCGAGACCATCGACTTGGCGTTCGCACGGGGCCGGCTCTCGCGGGAAATGGACGCGGTCGAGCCCATCGTGCGCCACGAGGGTGTGTTCGTGCTTCCCCAGCTGCGCCACCCGCTTCTCCCCCCGGACCGTGTGGTGCCGAACGACCTGCGACTCGGTGAGAGTTATACGGTGCTCGTGCTCTCGGGCCCGAATGCGGGAGGGAAGACAGTCGCGCTCAAATGTCTCGCGCTCGCTGCGCTCTGCGTGCGGGCAGGACTTCATATACCCGCCGCGCCGGGCTGCCGCGCTGATTTGGTGGACGCGCTCCTCGCGGATATTGGCGATGAGCAGAATCTCCAGGAGAGCCTCTCCACCTTCTCCGCCCACGCGGCCAATCTTGCGCGCATCGTCGAAGAGGCAACACCTCACTCGCTGGTGGTGCTCGACGAGATCGGCGTCGGGACCGACCCGAGCGAGGGTGCGTCACTCGCCCAGGCGATTCTCGAGGCGCTCGCCCACGCCGGCGCCCGCGTCGTGGTCACCACCCATTTCAACTTGCTGAAGGAGATGGCGGCCGTGGATCCGCGCTTTGCCAACGCGTGCGTCGAGTTCGACCCTGACACGCTCGCGCCGACCTTCCGTCTGCGTTTGGGCGTGGCAGGCGTATCTTCGGCGACAGCTGTAGCGGCGCGGATGGGCTTGCGGTCTGACGTCCTCGAGCGTGCAAACGCCCTGCTGGAACGCGATGACCGGCGACTTGACCGCATGCTCTCGGAGCTCGCGTCGAACCGCATGGCTCTCGAGCGAGAGCGCAACGAGGCGCTCCGGCTGCGCGCGGAGTCAGAGGCAGCCCGGGCAGAATACGCTGCGAAGCTCGCGAAGCTGGAGGCGCGCCGGGAAGAGCTGTTCCGTCGCATGCGCGAGGATCTTGATCAGGCGTTCCGGGGCGCACATGCGGAGGTGGCCGCGGTGATCCGTGACCTTCAGCGGGGTGGAGGGGCTAGGGATGCCGCTCACGCCCGCGAAAGGCTCCAGGCGCTCGAAGCGAAGGTAGATGAGACCGCGCAAGCGGCGGAAGTGGCGAGCCCGAAACAAGAGCCGCCGGAGAGCCCCGTGAACTGGCGCGACGCCAAACCCGGCGACGTCCTCCGCTTGCGAGGAGGGGGAGAGGCGGTGCTATTGACGCTGCCCGACCGACGCGGCCGAGTGTCGGTTCAGGTCGGCGCAGCGCGCGCGCTGGTCCCGATGGATCGGCTCACCGCAGTTCGCCGCCCCTCTGCGCAGGACGCAGGCCGAGAGGGGGTCGGCGCAACGCGGGTGCGGCCCAAGGTTGCATTCGAGGGGGAACCGCCCGACCGGGGGTTGGCCGAAAGCGCGGCGCTCGGAGAGGCATTCGCGGGCTGCGACTTGCGCGGCCTGCGGGTGGAGGAGGCGCTCGGGCGGCTTGTGGTCGGCCTCGACCGCGCTGCTGTCACCGGCCAGCGCTCGCTCGTCGTTTTGCATGGTCTTGGCAGCGGCGCGTTGCGCGACGCGGTACGCGCGCATCTCACGAGCTCGCCCTACGTCGTTTCCTTCGCGCGCGGCGGTCCCCACGAAGGGGGGGACGGCGTTACGGTCGTTCAGCTCGAGGCATCGGAACCCCGAGATCGCTGAGCACGGCCTCGGCGACCCGCGCACCGGAAGCGAGCGCCCCTTCCATGCATGGTCCGACCAGGTAGTCGCCGGCAAAATACAGCCGGCGGCCGTCGCGCCGTGCCTGCTCTTGAATTGCCTGAAAGCGCCCGATCGCGCGAAACCGGCCGACGTCGAAGCGTGGGTACGCGTATTCCCAGCGCGCCAGTTGGGTGAAAAGTGGGGTGTGTGAAAGCGCCGAGACGATGCGCTCCCCGTGCACGAGGAGCTCCTTCTCCACCACCTCCGCGGGCGCGGCAAGGTGGGGCCGGCTCCAGGCATCGCGGGCGATCAGCGTCACGACCGCACTCCCCGCTGGGATGGCGCCGCCCTTGCTCCCGGCCTCGATGGCGACGTGACTGAGCGGAAGCGCCTCTACCGGCGCGATTCGAACCCGGCGCGGCCCGGGGATGCGTTCGGAAACGAGTGCGACGCTCAGCACAACAGAAGCCACGCCGCGCGACTCGGCGAAGAAGCTCCGCTCTGCGTACGAGAGAAGGGGGTTCGCGATACGCAGCGCCTCGGTGGGCGGCGTTGCACACACCACCGCGTCCGCTTCGAAGGAGCATGAGGGCGCACCGGCAGCCACAATCCGCAGGCCCCCCTCAGCTGAGGGCTCGAGCGTCGCGGCGTCGACACCAAGCTGCAGTGTCATGCCCTTGGTCATGGCCTCGACGAGCGCCCCGATCCCCGGGCGCAGCGCGACCCGCTGCGCCCCGGTACCGAGACCGTGCCGCAGGAGGAACAGCACTCGACTCGTCTCGTGGGCCTCACCGAGAGTGACTTCCGCGAGCGTCGTCTCGATCCAGCGCTCCGCGAGACGTCGCCCGAAGTAGAGGCGCCCAAATTCGACTGCGCTTCGATCGTCGATGCCCGCGGCCCGTTCGGGGACCTCCCCGTCGAGCACGCGCCCATAGCGGGCGAGCAGTCGCCGGAACCGGGGGAGCCGCAGTACGCGCAAGCCGGCCCCGGGGATGCGTGCGACGCCGCGGAGCCGGGTCGGATAGATCGCGCTCACGCGATCGCGCAGCAGTTGTCCTTCCGCGCCCGGGGAAAGAGGCTCGATCTCACGGTCAAGTCCGAGCGAAACCAGTCGCTCGCGAAGCCTGCGGTCGCCCGACCGGAAGGCGTGGGCACCGGGGGTAAAGCGGAATCCGTGGAGAAGGGTCCCCGCCGCCCGGCCTCCAGGATGCGGCTCCCGCTCGATCAGGACGACGCGGACCCCCGCGCGTTGGAGCCGCAGCGCCGCCTCGAGGCCCGCCAAGCCCGCTCCAATCACCGCGACGCGCCGGGGCTGCACCGGACCTCCTCGGACCCCGACCGTAGCGAACACGCGGGCCCGGTCCGTGAACCTCCTGGCCCTCTCGTGCGTATCACCGAGCACACGGCCCTTTCGCCTGCGAGGTTCGCGGCGCGGGATGCCCAGAGATGCGTGGTGGGCGGTGGAGCGATGGCCGGGGTTACGCTCTGCGACGATGCGACCCACGGGGACCCGGGGACCGATTGGGCCGTCGACGACCGAGTCTGACGAGGGCCTCATGATCCTCGTGCAGCGCGGCGACGCGACCGCGTTCGAGCACTTGCTGCAGCGCTACCGGCAGCGGCTCTTTGGGTTTCTCCTGCGCCGCGCTTCGCCCCAGCGGATAGAGGATCTTTTTCAAGAGACCTGGCTGCGCGTCGTACGCGCACGGCAGAGCTTCGACCCGGCCCGACGCTTCTCGACCTGGCTTTTCCAGATCGCGAACAATCTGTGCCGCGACAGCGCGCGACGAAACGTGCTCGAGGCCAAAGAGCAGGCACGGCTGCAATCCGACGCCGCGGCTCACGGCGGAGACGGGGGCGCGGCCCTCGATACCAAGCTGGACGCACGGCAACGACTCGCTCGGCTGCCGGAGCGTCTGCGAGAGGTACTGGTGTTGCGGTTTTTCGAAGATCTCGGCGAACGCGAGATCGCGGAGATTGTGGGTGTGCCCCCGGGCACGGTGAAAAGCCGTCTTCATGCCGCGGTCCGCGCGCTGCGCGGAATGCCAGAGGAGTACGATGTCACCCACTGACGCGTGCCGATCGCCACGCACTGCACTCGAGGACGCCTTCCTCCGCCGGCAGACACCGGGCGCCGAGATTCGCGCCCATCTCGATTCCTGCGTGGCCTGTCGCGAAATCGAGGCCGAGCTGCGCTCCCTCGGCGAAGCGCTGGGAGGCCTGCCGACCGGGGCGCCGCCCGAGCGCCTCATCGCTCGCACGCTCCTGCGCGCACGCGCTGAACTCTCCTCCGGAAGCCTCAGCCTGGCGGGCGTAGGACCCCTCGGTCCGCGGCTTCCCCGGGGTTTTGCCCGGGAGCTTGTCCGGCTGCTTGCGGTTGCGACTGCGGCCCTGCCCCTTGTCCTCGCGTGGAACGCGCTCGTGATCCGCTTCGGTGGCCGACTGCTCGCGGGGTTTGTGCCGGAGCCGGTCCTCAGTGTTCTCGCAGGTGCGTATTTGGCGAGTGTCGCCGGCTGGCTGGCGTTCGTTTACGGATCGATCCCCTTTGTCGCGCACCGCCGGGTGCAGCGAACGATTTCGGAGGTGACGGGATGACGGACCTGAAGACTTGCCCTTACTGTGCGGAAGCGATTCGAGAGGAGGCCGTCAAGTGCCGTTTCTGTGGCTCGCGGCTGGACGGCAACGTGCTGGCGATGGAGTGGACGCGGCGCGAAGAGAACAAGATGATTGCGGGCGTATGCGCCGGCCTCGCCGCCCAATTCGATATCTCCGTCACCCTCTTGCGTCTCGCCTTTGTCCTGATGTGCGTGTTCGGCGGAGGTGTCGGCATCCTCGTCTACGTCATCCTTTGGATCATCATGCCGACGGAGCGGAGCCTGCGCGGGCGAGATTTCGAGGCCGGTTCCCGAAGCGATCCCGCGCCCTTCGATCCGCCGGGTCTTGGCTAGCCTTCTCGAGCGTATCAACGGGGCGTGAGTCGCCCCTCGAGATTCGCCACTACGTCGTGCAGTGTGTCAAAGCGCTCGAACGGCGCCTCGCGCTCGGCGAGCGCTTCGGCAAGCGTCCCCTTGGCAAACACAATATCTGCGGCGAGAGCTCCGCACAGGTCGGAAACGCGGCCGTTGCCGATGTGGACGATGCGGGTTCCGGGATGCCCGGCTCGATAGGCGTCGATCCGCGCTCGCTTGCAATTGCCGGTGCCACAGCCGCAGTTCGGGTTGCGTAGGGTGGCCTCGATCCGCCATGTGTCATGCTCGAACCGCAGCCGGTTTGCATCGTACGCGAAGCGCACCCCCTGCATCTCCTGCAGCCGATCGAGGTTGTAATCGAATCCGTCGGAGAGGATTCGAAAGGGTAGCCCGTGCTCATCGCAGAAGGCCAAAAGGGGCTTCGCGCCTGGATCGAGTTCGATGGTTTGGAGAAAGGCGTCGGTCGCCGCTTTGGACACGGGGAGCCGGTCGAGAATCTCGAGGTTGTATTCCCACGCCGTGATCTCGCCTCGTGCGAGACGCGCGAGCTGCGCGGGCCGGCGCTCGGCGGCGTGGCGCTTGGCCAGCGTGGAACCCACGTCCTGCACAGCGAAGGTTCCGTCAAAATCGCAGAACACCGCGAGCGCTGGCGCCGCCGGGAGCCGCACCACCACGCTCTCGTGCGGCCCGAGCGCTGCCTCGAGCCCTGCGGGCGGCCGCAGCGATACATCCGCCGCGCCAAGAACGGGGACGAGCGGCTCCGTACACACCGGGAACCCGAGAGTTCTGAGGTCGAGGCTGCGCACGCGGGGCTCATCGTCCCCGTTCACGAGGGCAACCAGCACGTGCGGGCCGCAGCGCGCCACCGCGGCGGGGGCGAGCGCCGCACCGAGCGGGTCGAGAACACGCGTGACTCCGGCATCGACTTCACGCGCGAGCGCGAGCGTGTCGCGGACCAAGGCCCGCGCCTTTGGGTCGAGCATCGGCACGTCGTCGGAGAAGATCACCATGCCACCGGTCGCCACGATTGTAGCGGCGAGGGTCTGTGACTCCGCGCGTGTGAGCTCGGTGTCGGTCTCGCGCACCATCAGGCAATCGGGGTCGTTCAGCCAGAGTCGCCGCTGCATGAAGGCGCGTGCCAACGTGTTCCTCACCCCGTTGCGTGTGGAAGGATGGGTTCCTGCAAGCCCGGGCAGCGCCCGTCCTGGGTCCACGTGCCAGACGGGGGCAACGTCGGGCCCGATTCGCATCCCGTCCACCACACCGACCGCGGGACCGAGGGGGCAGCCGCAGCCGAGGAGGAACGTCTCACCCCCGCAGCCCTGCCGGACGGCGACCAAACCGCGCCGCAGGCGCTGCGCGCGCGTCACCGCGACATCGAAGGCGTCGGCTTGCATGGCCTGCGTATACAGGAAGTCGAGCTTCTGGTAGGTCCAACCCATCTCCACAAGCGCACGAAAGGTACTCTCGAGGTGCTCGAGCACCTCGGGTCGGCTGGCGTCGAGCACGTGAATAAAGCCTTCCTTTGTCCACATCGCGTGGTGCAGCCCGCGAAACATTTCACCGCCCTGCCGCAGCAGCCAATCGCGGTGGGATTCGAAGAGGTGGCTGTCCGGGGCCACGCAAAACGGGGCCGTCCAAAGCCCGGGCCGAAATCCTGCATCTCGGATCTCGGCGGCAAGCGGCGCGATCCCTCGCGGGAATTTCGGGTTTGTTTCGAGCCAATCGCCGATGGCGCGCTGATAGCCGTCGTCGAGCTGGAGCACCTCGATCGGAAGTTCGCCACGCAAGCGGACCAGCGCATCGAGATTCCGCCGCAGGTCCTCCTCGGTCACGCCGTGGAAGAAGTGGTACCAGCTGCACCAGCCGGATTGGAACGGTGCTCGGGTGCGGGAGCTGGCCGCGCGACCGTAGGCCTCGGCATACTCCTCGAGGAGCCGGCTCGCGTCGTCGCCGAGGGCGAGACGCACGGTTTCCGCCCGGCGGACCTCACCGGGTTGCAGCGGCACCTCGAAACGCAGTTCCACCTCGAGCGCGACATCACGAGCGCCGGCGACGTCCGGAGGGCCGGGCCGCACATAGACGAGGCCGAACGTCTCGCCGCGTTCGTACACGCCCACGAGACAGGCGATTCCGGCCGGCGATGCGCCGAGCACAGTGACGAGCTCGGAGTTATGCCAGCCGGCGCGGTCCTGCGGAGACTCTCCCAGCGCGTGGAACATGCCGCTAAGCCACGGCCCGCAGGCCAGCGGGGGCTCCCCCAAATCGTCTAGAGACCGGGCTTCGGTGACCGACCACGACTGCCAGCCATGGCGCAGCCAGCGGAAAGACCGGGCGCCGTGATCCGTCCAGCGGAAGCCCAAGAGGAGGGCGTCCAAGCGGATCGGACGCTTTTCGGTGTTGCGCAGCGTCGCCTCCACGATCGCAGCCCCGTCTGCCTGGTGCACGCTGAGATCAATCTCGAATGGCCCCGCACGGTGACGTCCAGCCGTAGGGACGCCTTCCGCGCCCCGCAGGACCGAGCTTTCCCGGTCCGGCGCGGCGCCCGCTTCGCTCACGCGCACAGCGAGCCGCACGGGCTCGAGTCGGCCTGCGCCGGGGCGCTCCACCAGGACGACAGGACGGAACATGGGGGGCGCAGTATAACCGTGGGGTGGAGGGGGACCTATCCCGAGGCGGGCTTGCGGCGCTGCTCGCGACCGGCGCGCCAATTCTTTTGGATGGCGCGACAGGCACGGAAATCGAGCGGCGCAGCCGCTTTCCCGCCGCCGCGGCACTCCCGCTCTGGTCTACGCACGCACTGCTGCGGGACACAGCGCTGCTGCGTGAGATTCACCGCGACTACGTCCGGGCGGGCGCGCAGATCCTCACGGCCAACACCTTCCGCACGCAGCGCCGTACGCTTGCCCGCGCGGGACTCGGCGAGCAAAGTGAAGAACTCACGGGGCGCGCCGTTGCGATCGCGCGTGCCGCGGTGGAGGAAGCAGCGGCTCCCGGGCAAGCCGTTCTGGTGGCCGGTTCCCAACCGACGCTCGAGGACTGCTATCACCCCGAGCGTGTACCCAATGACGATGCGCTCGCCCGGGAGCACGCCGAGCACGCGCGTGCACTTGAGCGAGCGGGTGTCGACTTCATCCTGGTCGAGACGATCAACACCCGGCGAGAGGGCGTGGCTGCGCTGCGCGCGGTCAACGACGCCGGTCTCAGAGCGTGTGTGAGCTTCGTCTGTACCGACGGCGGACGCCTGCTCTCGGGCGAACCCCTTTCAGAAGCGGTCGCCGCCTGCGTCGAGCTCGGCCCACTGGCCGTCCTGGTGAACTGCTTGCCACCGCGTTCCGTGGCCGCGTGTCTTCCCGCGCTGCGAAGCTCCGGATTACCTTTTGGCGTGTATCCGAACCTGGGGGCGCCTGACGCCGCGAGCGATTTTCGGCGCAGCGATGATTGTGCTCCGGAGCAGTTCGCGATGCTGGCGGCATCTTGGATCGGCGCTGGAGCCCGGCTGGTCGGCGGCTGTTGCGGAACGACGCCCGCCCACATCGCGGCCATCGCGCGCCGTCTCGCCCCCTAGCCCCGGGGGCCGCAGGCCTCTGCGCGGCGGACACAAATTGTGTCACCCACGCGTCTCGGCTGCGCAGCACCTGCATGGGCACCGCGGAAGCAAAAGGAGAGGAAGACGCGGGCAAAACCGCGCGACTCGGGCGGGCCGGCTCTGCGTCCGCAGGGGTGGCACACCGATTGCTCTCTAGACCCGGGCGAGGGAACCGATCGAACATCACGCCCGGGCCGGGTACCCCTCCCCTCGCACTCTGTGCGAGGACTCGGCCCGGGCGTCTCCTTTCACGGTCCTTCTTCTGAGAGAGCTGCCAGGGCAGCCCGTGCCGCTAAGATCCGCCGCGATGTCAGCGGCGGCGCGCTCCGGTGCTCAACCTCCCCTGCTGCCGCAGCCGCGGCGTGTTCGACGCCTGCCGGGAAGCTTCCGGCTCTCCCCAGAAGTGCCGATTGTCCTTGCGCAAGGGAGCGACGAAGGCGACTTCGCTTCCGCCCGCGCCCTGCGCGATGCAATCGCCGAGCAATGCGGGCTGCGCCTACCGATCGAGACCCATGCTCGTGCCGACGATCTCGGCCCGCGGCTCGAGCTCTCGCGGGAAGGGGCAGGAGGCGACGCCTACCGGATCGTGGTGCGGGAGGATGCCGTGCGTGCTTCGGCCGCGGGGCCTCCGGGCCTCCGCTACGCCGTGGAGACCCTGCGGCAGCTTACTCCGCGGACGGCGCGCATCGCGGGCTGCGAGATCGAGGACGCCCCGGACTTTCCCCATCGCGGACTCATGCTCGACGTCTCGCGCGGCAAGGTGCCGACCGTGGCCACACTTCGGGGCCTTGTGGATCTGTGCGTGCGCCTCAAGTTGAACGTGCTCATGCTCTACACGGAGCACACCTTCCGCTTCCGCCGCCACCCCGAAATCGGCGCAGATGCCTCCCCTCTCGACGCGGCTCAGATGCGTGAGCTCGACTGCTACGCGGCCGAGCGTCACGTGGAGCTCGTCCCGACGCTCCAGTCGCTAGGCCACATGCAGCACGTGCTCGCGCTGCCGCGCTACGCGCACCTTGCGGAGACCGAGCGCCGCTGGACCATCGCACCCGCGGAAGCCGGGACCTACGACTTGCTGAGGGACCTTTACGACGAGTACCTGCCGAACTTCCGTTCGCGGCGATTCAACGCGAACTGCGACGAGCCTTGGGACCTCGCCCTCGGGAGGTCCGCGGAGCGCGCCCTCAAGGTGGGCAAGGCCGGGGTGTACCTCGATCACGTGCGCCGCGTGCGCGACCTTGCGGCCTCCCACGGCAAACGCACGATGATCTGGGGTGACGTCGTGCATGCACACCCAGAACGAATCTCGGAGATCGATCGTGACCTCGTGCTGCTCGACTGGTGGTACGAAGCAGCGCACGACTACGACCGGGTCCGTGCATTTGCCGCCCACGGCATCGAGTTCTGGGTTTGCCCGGGAACGTCGAGCTGGAACTGCCTGTTTCCGCGCGTCGGGAACAGCTTCGAGAACATCGCACGCTATGCCGAGGCGGGGCGGCGCCACGGCGCCCGGGGGTTGGTGGTCACCGACTGGGGTGACTTCGGCCACTACAACCTGCAGGGCTTCTCGTGGTTTGGCTACGCGTTCGCAGCCCAGCAGGCGTGGTCCGGCGACGCCCCCGCCGAGCTCTTCGACCGCGCCTTCTCCCGGGTTTTGTTCGACGACGAAAGCGGCGAGACAGCGCGGCTTTACCGCGAGTTTGGAGCGCTGCACGACGCGGGATTCCCCCTGTTCAACGCGTCACCGCTCCAGGCGCTCTATTTCGACGACCTGGGTCCGATGCACTTCACCACGCGCGCCAAGGCATCGGCGCTGCGTCGCACGTTCTCGCGGCTCTCCCGGGCCAGGGTACGTCTTGCCGCCGCGAAGCACCGCTTCAAGCGGGAGGCGCTGACGCACGAGGAGCTCCTGCTCGCTGCCGACACCTCCCTCTTCGCTTGCACCAAGGGCCTTGCGGCCCTCGAGCTCCTGGCATGGCGGCGCAAACCGGCGAGCCTGTCGCCCGCCAGGCGACGTGCGCTCGCCGCGCGCCTGGAACGCCTCGCGGTCGAGCAGGCTACCCTCGGCCGCCGCCTGCGCCGCCTCTGGCTCGAGCGCAGCGCGCGTTCCAATTTCGAAATCACCGGACAGCGCCTTCAAAAGTCCATCGCGAGCCTGCGCCACGAGGCGCGGGCCCTGCGCAAGGGAAAGCCTTCCCCGGCACCCGCAGCGCCTGCGCTCTAGGGCTGCGTCGCGAGAACCTTGCGCGCGATTCCCGCGAGATAGAGCGAGCCTGTGGCGCATAGAAGGTCGTCCCGGGAGAGGCCCTCCCGTGCCGCGCGCAGCGCCATGAAGGGGTTCGGCACGGCGTGCACTGTGGCGCTTCCACCTGCGGCGCGGATCGCGCCCGCCACTTGCGAGGGATCGAGCGAGCGCAGGGAATCGGCCCGCGTCACGAAGATCTCGTCAAAGCAGGGCAATACCGCCGCGAGAATGCCGGCCAGATTCTTGCCGCCCGAGACGGAGAGCACGAGTCGACTGCGGCGCCGCGCGAGGGTTCCGAGGGCGCACGCCAAGGCGCGAGCCGACTCCGTGGTGTGCGCTCCGTCCACCACGAGCCAGGGTCGGCGCCCCAGGAGCTCGACGCGTCCCGGAAGTTGCGCAGCCGCGAGTCCCGCCCGCGCCGCCCGAGCCAATGCTTCGTCGGACCAATCAGGGGCCGCGCGGCGGACGCAGGCCAGTGCCAGGGCGGCATTCGCCGCCTGGTGAACGCCGAGGGTAGAGAGCTTCGTTTCGACCTCAAGCTTGCCGTCCCGCAGGCGCACGCGGACACCTGACGAGTCGCTCGACGTGACCTCGGCAGAAAGCTCCCGGCCGAGCCGGTTGAGCGGGACGCCAAGCTCCCGCGCCCGCGCCTCCACCACCGAACGCGCTTCAGCAGGGAGTTCCCCGATCACCGCAGGCCGCCCGCGCTTTAGGATGCCCGCCTTCTCGCCGGCGATGGCCGCATGGGTCGACCCGAGCCGGTCGGTGTGCTCGAGCTCGATGGTCGTGATGCAGGCCACCGCTGGATCGACCACGTTGGTCGAGTCAAGGCGACCTCCCAGGCCAACCTCGAGCACCGCGCAATCGATCGAGGCGTCCCGGAAGAGGAGGAAGGCCGCAGCCGTGATCACGTCGAAAAAAGTGGGCGCCTTTCCCGGAGCCTCCTTGGCGAGGGCTTCTGCGTGGGGGCGGAGCCGCTCGAGGACGGAGGCCAGGGCATCCTCGGAGACTTCCTCCCCACCGATGCGGAAGCGCTCGGTCCAGCGCTCGAGATGGGGCGACGTGAAGGTCCCCACGCGCTCGCCTGCGGCGCGCAAGATCGCCTCGGCGAAAAGCGCGGTCGAGCCCTTGCCTTTCGAGCCCGCGATGTGAATCACGCACAGATCGCGCTGCGGCTCGCCGACGCGCGCCAAGAGGTGCTGGATAGGGTCGAGTCCCAGGCGGCTGTAGGGAAGCTCGGGCAGGCGTTCTACGTTGATCAGGCCTTCGAGCCAGGCGGCCGCCGGCTCGAGCGGAGCAATAGAGGAGCGGTGGAGCTTGTCGTCGGGGCTCACGCAGGGACCGCGGCCGGGCCTCCGGAGGGCGGAGGCCACGCCGCTTGCGTCACTGGACCATGTAGCGCTTCCACTGTCGGTACTCCTTCACCGCGCCGCTCGTGGATTCGACGGCGGGGAAGAAGAACTTCACGGCATGGCCGCAGATTCGACAGATCTTGTAACAGAACTTGAACCCGTCGACTTCTTGCATCTTGCCGACCATGACGCGGTTCTCTTCACCGCAGCAGCTCGATGGGTTCGGGGGGGACACGATCCGCTTCGGATACTCGTTCTTCGGCGACTCCTTGGTGGAGTAGCGGATGATGTTCCGGGTCGGTCGATTCACCTTGGTGTCGGTGCTCTGCTTCCGAATATTGCTACCGATGCGTCTCAACTGGTCATCCTCGCAGATGCATCTCCCACGCGCTGCCGGACCCCGTGGTCCAGTGCGAGCAGGAGAGGGGAAAAGTCTTCGTAGGGAGCCACGCACGGTGGCCCGTCCGCGAACCAGAATTCATCACCCTCGCCGTCGACGCGGAGGCGTAGCAGCGCGGAGCTGTGCGTCCCGTAGCGGCCTGCGTGGATGCAGGCATCCTCGCGCGGCGACGCACCCTCATGCCCGCGGCAGAGCGCAGCAAGCGCACTCAGCACCTGATCGGCCGGCCCCGCCGCAGCCCTCTCGGCGCGCGCAAACAGGCGTCCGATTTTCGGGACGTCGCGCGCGTCGGGGTCCGCATTTCCGATTACGTGCACGCCCGAACCGATCTCCTGCAGCTTTGGCGCGTCCTCGTAGACAACGGTAAAGGCGCGATCGCGGTCCGCCAGCAACAGGTTGAACGGGTTGTGCGCCCCAGACGCGATCTCCAAGGCCCGGCAGGCGGCTTCTTCTGCAGTCTGCGCGGCAAGAGCATCCACCACCACCTGGCCCCGGGAGCGGCGGCTCGGATCCGGCTGCGGGTTCGGCCGGTTCGTGATACCGACGAAGAGTCCCGCGGCATTCACGCCGAGCCACGTTCCCCCCGCGCGGCAATCGCGCGGAGCCACAAACAGCTGTCCCCGAGCGCTCTCGCGGAGGCGCGGCGGCTCGGCCGGTCGCTCGAGGAACTCGTCGCGGTTCGCTGCAACGACCACCGGGGAACCCGGCACGCAGCGGTGGAGCACGATCAGCGTGCACATAGGCTCACCGGCGTCGCTCTCGTCCGCCTCGGTCCTGTCCAGCGGAGCGGCCCGGGCCCGCCGCGCGGTCACGATGGGAGAGCAGGTTCATGTGCGGACTCGATAGGTTACCAGCCATCTCCAGCGACGCAAGCACCCCCGCGCCGCAGCCCTGGCTCGAGCGGCGCTAGGCGGGTTCTGAGCCCACCAGGCGCAAGGGTGGCTCTCCCGCCTCTGCGGCGCTCGGGCTCTCCGCGCCGCGCCAGCCCCGGGCCGCCCGAACCCGCTCGGCCTTGCGGCGCGCCACGCTGCGGTTCATTTCGAGGCCATAGCGCGACAAGACCGCGCGCAGCTGATCGAAGTTCTGCTCGATCGTCAGGCGCACAGATTCGAATCCGTGCTGAAGCGCTTCCGCGCGCTTCCAGAAGGCGAGCGGGTTCACGGAGAAGAAGCTCGCATCGGTCTCCCGGGGCTCGAGCAGGATGATGTCGCCCTGGAAACGATCGTCGGCGAGATAGCGCTGGATGCCGAGCTTCAGCCGAGAATGCAAGAGCGTCCGGAAGACCTGATTCAACACGACCTTGAGACCGCGGTCCGCCAGGTAGCGTCCGTTCGCGAAGTAGGCCGAGTTCCTGTCTTCCGCATCAATCCGATTGAGGAACGGGCGGAAGGGGTTGTAACAGATGATGAGGTCCGCGCCTTTTTCGATCGCGATGTCGATATTGGCGGTGTGGCGCACACCACCGTCGACGTAGTCCACGCCGTTGATCCGGGCGGGCCGGTAGAACAGGGGTAGCGCGGTAGAGGCTTGCACGGCTTCGGAGATGGTGACCTCGCAGGTCTCGTCCGCTCCAAACACGACACGTTCTGCCGTGTCGAGGTCGCACGCAGAGATGAACAGGCGCCGGCGCCGCTTGCGTTCAAAGGCACGAAAATCGTTTGGCATCCCGATGCGGTCGAGATTCAAGCGCAGCCAGCGTTCGAGGCTCCCGTTGTCGAAGAAGCCCGATGGGATGTGGTTGGTGAGGGCCGGGAACTCGCGCTTGGGTGCGACGTGTTCGATCACGCGCAGCGCGACACCTTCGAAGCGCGTGTAGCTCGGCTCCTGCAAGAACGCCCCGAGCGAGGTGCCGACTGCATCGGGAAGGCCGGGCAGCGCGCGCGCCAGGTCCGCGCCGACACTCGGCAGATAGCTCAGGAGGTCGTAGAGGAACTTCACCGGGCGGGCGGCGAACTCCCGCCAGTTCGGGTTGTAGAAGTCGAAAGGGCGCAGCTGGGCGAAGCGGGAGCTCGTCCCTTCGAGAACCTTCACCATCTCGTCGGGCGTAATGCCTGCCGCGAGGGGAACTGCGAGGAGTGAACCTGCGGAGAGCCCCACGTAGGTGTCGAAGTCCACGATCTTCCGGCCGACCAGGAAGTCGTCGAGGGCCTTCAGCCCACCGACCTTGAAGGCCCCGCCGGAGACTGCTCCGCCGGCGAGCACGAGGGCGATCCTCGGGTTCCGTTTGGGACGGCTCGGGTCGCTCTTGCGGATGAGTGTCAGGCCCACGGCGCACGTCCCCCTTCCCTGCGACAGCCTGCCTCAGCTGCCGGCCAGGGATGGCATGGATTCGTGGGGCTGCAAGATCCAGGCCGCTGCACCGCGTTAGAGCGCACAACCACAGCTACAGCGCGGAGCGACACCGGGGTCACGCGGATCGTGTACGCGACGCTCGGAGGGAAGTCAAGAGAACCATGATGGTTCAAGATGTTCTGCGGGGAAGTGCGAAGGGCTTGGGGGAGTCGGCGGAGAGGTTTGGGAATGCCGCGTCGCGTCGTATGCTTTATTGCGAGGGTCCTCGCTTGGGGAGGAGCCGGCAGCCGCCTTCCCAGGCTTGCGTCAGAGCTTTCGGGATTTGGGCGCCTTCGCGGTTCGAAAGCGAGCCGATTGGCGTATCGAGATTTGGGTGAGAAAGGGGCCTTGTGATAAAAGGTTTGGCGTGAGTCAAGGGCTTCGAAGCAGGCCTCTTGCCGTTCTGTTGGCTTGCGCGTTGGCCGCTGCGACCGGCTGCGCGAGCCAAAATCCTCCTCCGCCCCAGACTCCGGCTCCCCCGGCCCCGAACTCCTCAAGCCCTCCGGCGTCCCCTCCGCCCGTGAATAGCGGCCCCGGCCTGGGCGTTGGTTCGAGGGTGCAGAGTGCGATCGAAGGGGCCTTGCTGGGTGCCATGATCGGGTCCTACGGAGGGCCGATCGGTGCCGCCGCGGGCGCCACAGCGATGCTGGTCTATTCGGCGGTCACCGGGAATGTCCCCTTCCAAGGACACGGCCCGCATGCGGGCCGGGGAGGGGGCGGCGGTGGTGGAGGCGGTGGCTACGGCCCCGCCGCGTCTTCGGACGAGGCCGACCGCGAACAAAGCATGGACGAGCAGATCAACGGAGCGCTCGCCAAGCAGGACGAGCTCCAGCAGCAAATCCAAGACGAGCTAAAGCGCCAGGAGGAGCTGCTCAACAAGGTCGATAAGGACCAGAAGACCCAGCACGCTTCGTCGACTCCGACGGCCAACCCGAACGCCCAGCAGACGCTCGAGCAGGCGGACCCCCGCATCGCACCGAGCGCGCCAAAGGATCGAGATATCCCCGAGGCGCTCTTCACGGAGACCCGCGTCACGATTCCGAAGGGTGCGTGGGGTGACAATCCCAAGCTTCAGGTCATCAAGAAGACCCTCGATGCCGATCGCGACGGCAAGCCCGAGGAGATCCGGTATTGCGACGCTACGACCGGCCAGCTCCTGCGCAAGGAAGAGGACCGGAACTATGACGGCACGATCGACGCCTGGACCACCTACGAGAACGGTGCCGTCGTGGCACGTGAGCTCGACGAGAACGGAGACGGCAAGCCGGACGTGTGGGAGAAGTACGCGAATGGCCGCATGAGCCGCCGCGAGGTCGATCGCAAGGGCGATGGCAAGCCGGACGCGTTCTATCTGTTCGAGGGTGATTCGCTGGTGGAGGAGCGCCACGACACGCTGCACAACGGCAACATCGATCTCGTGGTCTACTACCAGAACCGCAAGCGTGTGCGTTCCGAAGAGGACCAGAATCACGATGGCCGCATCGACACCTGGACCTACTACACTGTCGCCGATGGCGGTAGCGAAGTGGTGACGCGAATCGAGCGAGACACCAAGGGCAAAGGCAAGGCCGACACCTTCGAGACATTCGCTCAGCAGAATGGAAAGACGGTGATCGTGAAGCGCGAGGAAGACACCAACGGCGACGGCAAGATCGACGTCACCTCGTACTTCGAGAACGGAAAGCTGGTGCGGCGCGAGGTCGCAGACCCCGCGTTGGTGCCGCTCTAGGCGAGCAACGCCGGATTACGCCTTCACGGGTTCGCCGCGCCGTCGGGCCGGACCTCGAGCTCCTTGCGCTGTTTCTCGCTCTCCCGGAACTCCTCGATCCGTTTGCGTTCCAGCAGAAGCTGGAGCTCCTTGTTGCGGTCGCGGATCCGTTCGAGCTCGAGCGCGAGCTCCCGGTCGGAGAGCTCCGCGACTTTGAAGGTGAGGTCGAGCTCCACACTGCCCCGCGTGCCGTCGGTGGCGAGCGCCGTGACCCGCACCCGATTCTTGCCCTCCTTCACCGGCACGAACCCAGTGAAGCTTCCGTCGGGCAAAAGCCGCACGTCCGTGGAGAAGTCTCCCGTGGTGAGGTTCGTGACGACGACGTCTTCGATGTTTGCGAACGAAACACCCTGGAGAATCGCGACGATGTCGCCGGGGTTCTTCACCGGCGTGTAGGTCCCGAGCGTGATGCGCGCCATTTCCGTCACGGTGCGCTGGTCCGCCAACGCTTCCGGGCCAAGCCCGTAGGTATTGATCGTGATCCCTGCGGTATGGGCGAGCCGCGCCGCGTTGAGCGCTGCGTCGATGTCGCCGGGATCCATCACGATGCCCTTGCCGATCGGAAAGGTGGGGATGCCGTCGGTCAGGAACAGCATGATTTTCCGGGCATTCGGGCGCGCTGGGCTCTGGGAGCCCGTGAGCGCGGAGAGCTCAGTGATCGCAAGCCGGATGCCCGCGGCGAAATCCGTGGCGCCGTGGGGTCCCCGGGCGTAGATGCCCGCCAAAACGTTGTAGGCACGGGCAAAGTCGTTGGTGAGGGGGAGCTCGAGCCAGGCATCCTTCTGGCCGGGCCGCGCCTGCTCGCCGGTCACCGGGTCCACATCGCCGGAGAAGGTGATGATGCCCACGCGCACGCGTTTTGGATCGAGGCTCTGGATGAGCGAGCGCGCCGCGGTGACTTCCGCGGCGAAGATCGAGTCGCCGGGATCCGTCGAGCAGACGTCTTCGGGATAGGTACCCGGGGGCACGAGCTCGTTGTGGGGATCGAAACCCACGACGCCATTGTGGTTGACGTCCACGCCGCTCGCGCATTCGGTGGACTCAGAGACGTCGATCACGACCATCACGTCGAAGTCGGCGGAGCCTTGGCCCTCGGCCTCTGCGCTCCCGCGGATCGGCGCGAGGTGCACCTTGTTCTGCACCGGCTCTCCGGAGCGTGGCGACTCGATCCGGATGCGAACCGGGGCCCCCCCCCCGGCCGGAGGCGCCGCGACCGCCGGGGAGACCCCCTGCGCCGCGGCCGAAGCGGCTCCCAGCAGGACAGCGAGGAGGAGCGGGCGGGTCATCGGCCGCATGCTAGGCCGTTCTATCGCGGTTCGGGAGCGCCGCCTTGCAGCCCGGCGCTTGCGGCGGGCCGCAGCTCGATCTCGATGCGCCGATTCATCCGACGTCCTTCCGGAGTGTCATTGGAAGCAACGGGGAACTGGGGGCCGAAGCCCGCCGCGCTGATGTGGCCTGGTTCGATGCCTTCGCCGACGAGGAATTTGCGCACCGTGTCGGCACGGTCCTCCGAGAGCGTCAGATTGAACGACTCCGAGCCTTGCGCATCGGTGTAGCCGCGCACCGCAAGGCGAGCGTCGGGAGCGGAACGCACGGCTTGCGCGAAGTCGTGAAGGCGCGGGGGAGCCGCGGCGGCGAGCGTGGCGGTGCCCGACTCGAAGAGCTCGTCCCCGGAAAAGAAGATCACAAGACGGTCACTCTCCCGCTGCACCTGCGCGCCAGGGATTGCTGCGATCTGGCTGGCCTGCGGCTCGAAGACGGAAGGAGAAGTCTCGGTCGTCGCTGCGGGTGTCGAAGGTGCGACCGAGGCGGTGGTTTGGGTCTGGCACGCCAGCGGCACCGCGACCGCGAGCCCGAGCGCGAATGCTCCGGTCAGGCGGCCGCGCCGGTTTCGCGAGCGGCGAATTTTCTTGAACCCGAGTCTTTGCCCCAAGGTCTGCCTCGCGACGATTGTGTAGCAGACCGAATTTCGGTCGGTCCCGCCGTCAGGCCTCCTCGCGTCTCGTCGCAATTTCCCGGCTCCTTGGTGATCCCGCTCACCAGACGGGCTGCCCCGTCTTGCCCGTGCACTGACACTTTTGCCCGCCGGGAGCCACTCCTTGGAGTGAGGCCCCTCCCTGGCGGGGCTTTTCAAAGGTGGAAGGCAGGGTTCCGGCGTGCCGGGCCCTGCCTTCAACCCCCTCCTGTGCGGTCCAGGCCTCTCGCATCTCCCGCTCCTCCCCGCCAAAAACGCGAGACCGCTGACCGCCCTTCGCGGCCAACCTGCCGGTGGTCTGCCGGCGCCGCGCGCACCACGGCACGGATGGAGCGAGGCGCGCCGGCCCCCAAAGCCTGGCTACGCCGTAAGCCGGGCCGGTTCCAAAGGCACGCCGCGGAACGCTCTTGGGCGGGCGGGCGTCAGGAGGTGAGCCGCCTGCGAGCCGTGCGCGCAGCCAACGCGAGCAAGAGCGCGGAGAGCGCCACGATGTAGAACACGTCCCAAGCAAGAATCGGAGACAGTTCACCGCGGAAGGCGGCGCGAGCGAGGCGAACGGGATGCAGCAGGGGAAGGGCCTCTGCAAGCCACAGCCACGCACCCGGCAAGCGCTCTTTCAGTGGGAAGAAGATGTCGCTGAACAGAAAGAGCGGCGTCAGGAAGAGAGTGAAGTAGAAGTTGAAGAGGTCGATCGTCACGACCCGCAGCGAGAATGCGATGCCGATCGCCGCGAACAGGAGCCCCGCCATGGGAATCAAGAGCAAGGCAGCGAGCGAGGAGGGGAGCGGCGCTAGCCCGAGAGCAGCGATCACCACAAAGAAGCACCCACCATAGATGCAGGCGCGTGTCACCGCCCACAGCACCTCTCCGAAGAGAAGATCCTCAGGCTGGACCGGCGTCGTCAGCATGGAGTCGTAGGTCTTCTCGTAGTTGAGGCGCACGAACGTGTTGTAGGTGACTTCGAAGCTGGCACCGTTCATCGCCGCGACGGCGACCAAGCCCGGAGCCAGGAATTGCACATACGACATGCCCTCCATCTGCGTCACGTAGGAGCCGACTCCGACGCCGATCGAGAGCAGGTAGAGCAGCGGCTCAAAGAAATTCGGCAGGAGATTGAGCTTCCAGGTGCGTCGGTACATCGCGGCGTTGCGCTGCCAGACCGCAATGGCGTGGGGCAAGGAGACCGTGCCGAATAGGATCAAGGCCGAACCTCCTCCGCCGGCGCGGTCGAGAGGCTCGTCCCGGTGACCGCGAGAAAGACGTCTTCGAGGTTCGTGGGACGCACCACGAGTGGACGGCGCTCGCCGCCGTCTCGCTGCCGTACGCGTTCGACGTGGGGACGCACGTCGTCGTCGTACACAAATAGTCGTCGCCCAGCGCGCAGGCGCCGCGGGGCCTCCGATGCCGGGAAGAGCGCGGCTTCGGCCGCCGCGTCGAGCTCGAGCTCAAGTGCTTCCCGGGCAAGGTGGGCTCGCACGAGCGCAAGGGGCGCTCCCTGCGCACGCAAACGACCGTGGGCAAGGATCGCGATGTGATCGCAGATGCGTTCGGCCTCGTCCATGTAGTGGGTGGTGAGAAGCACGGTTGTGCCCTGGTCACGCAGATCGCGGATGCGCGCCCAGAGCACGAGCCGTACCTGCGGATCGAGGCCCGTCGTGGGCTCGTCGAGGATCAGGAGCTCGGGTTGGTTCATCAGCGAGAGCGCGATGGACAGGCGTCGCTGCATGCCACCGGACAGCAGACGCACCGGCGTCCGTGCGTGAGAGCCGAGTTCGAAAAGCGCGATCAGCTCCGCGGCACGGCGCCCGAGTTCGGGCTCGCGAAGCAGGTGGTAACGCCCGAAGATGCGGAGGTTCTCGAAGGGGGAGAGTGCCTCGAGAAGTACGTTCTCCTGAAGCGTGACACCAAGCCGCGCCCGCACGGCGCGCGGATGGAGCGCTACATCGAGCCCGAACACACGCACCGTGCCCGTGCTCGGCTTGGTAACGCCGTACAGCATGCGCAGGGCGGTCGTCTTGCCGGCGCCGTTTGGACCCAAGAGTCCGAAGCAAAGACCCGGCGCGACGTCGAGGTCGAGCCCGTCTACCGCCAGGCGATCGCCAAAGCGCTTGGTCACGGATCGCAGCTCGGCGACGGGGGCGACCGGGAACGCGAAACGAGTCTGCGGGGAAGGCACTTGAGTCCCGAGCCTAGCATGCGGATCGAAGGAGCTGTTGCGGCGCAGAAGCCTCCGGAAGTGGTCAAGCCTTTGCCCCGGCGGATCGATACGAGGCCGGGAGGCCTTTTGCCGCAATGGAGCACAATCCTGTGGAACACGCCCTCGAGCCCCTGTATTCCGTTGAGCTCACGCACCTGCGGCGCCGCAACGCCGAGCTCGAGGTGCTTTACGGGACGATTCGGGATCTCACGTCCACACTCTCGGTGCATGAGGTGCTGCAGCGCCTACTCGACCGCACGCTCGAGCATCTGCATTCCGAGATCGGCTCCATCTTCTTGCTCGAGGCCAATGGCCTGCTTCGCCTGATGGTCTTCCAGGGCCTCCCCGCCGACGTCGTGCAGGAAGCGACGGTGCCGATCGGCACGGGGGTGACGGGCCACGTCGCACAGAGCGGCCTGTCCTTGTTGGTCCGGGACGTGGAACTCGATCCGCGCTTCCGGCGCCGCAACCATGAGCGCTACTACACACGCACGCTGATCAGCGCTCCGCTCTTGCTGCAAGACCGTGTCCGCGGTGTGATCAACGTCAACAACAAACGCAGCCGGGAGCCTTTTCGCCCGGAGGACCTACGCCTTCTCGAGGCGATCGCTGGCCATGCCGCGGTGGCCCTCGGGAACGCGCACCGCTACGAAGAGACGCTGCGTCGGGCCGAGCACGACGCGCTGACCGGCCTTGCCAACCATGGCCACTTCTGGTCGAGCCTCGAGCGAGAGGTCGATCGCGCCAACCGCTATGGCCGCTCCCTCGGCCTGGCGCTGCTCGACGTCGATCACTTCAAGGCCTTTAACGATCGATTCGGCCACCCCCGCGGAGACGAGGCGCTGGTCGGAGTGGCGCGGGCGATCGCAAGCCGCTGCCGGGCGCACGACATCGTCGCACGTTACGGCGGAGAGGAGTTTGCGGTGGTCCTGCCCGAGGCGAGCGTCGAGGGGGCCCTCGCCTTTGGCGAGAAAATCCGGGAGTCCGTTGAAACGACGGGGTTTGGCCCCACAGGGCGGGAGGAGCTCACGGTGAGCGTCGGCGTCGCCGTGCTTCCGGCCCACGCCCGGGGCGCCGCCGATCTGGTTCAGCGGGCGGATGCGGAGCTCTACCGCGCCAAGGACATGGGCCGCAACCGAGTTTGCGCCCCCGGGGTTTAGCCGCCAGGCCGTCCAAATTCGAACGGTCCGCGACTGATTTCCGTCACCCCGCCGGGGTCTCCCCCTCCATCGCGACCAGCGGGGAGAGCGGAACGCACCGATCTGCCACGGGTTCCATAGCGAGTGGAGGATGGGGATCTTGGCACGGTTCCTGCTGAACCGGATCCCAGGAGAGGGAGAACTGAGATGACTAGCATCCGTGGTTCCGGGGAAGAGATCGCGCGAACGCCCATAGCCCGTGAGTCCACCCTGCTCGAGCTCGTGTGCGTCGTGAACGAGTTTGCGGCGAGCGAAGCAGAGGTTGTGGCAACGGTCACCCACCTCGTTCGGTCGGGCCGCGTTCGGCTGCGCGGCAACTTTCGGGGCTCGCTCCTCGAAGACATCTGATCCCGCGTCCTTGACCAGGCTCAGGCCAGCGTGGACCATGCCCTACGGACGTCTCTCGCGTTCGAGGGGGGGTGATCGCAGGTGTCCGAGCAGCAGACCTTTGTCTTCCGCGGGCGATCCGCCAGCGGTGGTTCCGAACCAGTGGCCAGCAGCGAATCCAACAGACGGGCAGCGAAGACCTCGGCACGCCGACCCGCGGCGCCCGCTCCCTCCACCCGCGCCGCACGCCGCAGCCCGGCACGTGCCACGGCCCAGGATCTCGCAAAGCAGCAGCGTGAGATCTCCGTCTCGGAGTTCTTCGCCAAGAACCGCCATCTGCTTGGATTCGACAACCCCTCCAAGGCTCTGCTCACCACGGTCAAGGAGGCCGTCGACAACGCCCTCGATGCGTGCGAGGAGGCTGGCCTCTTGCCGGAGCTGCGCGTGGAGATCGTGCAGCTTGGGGAAACCCGATTCCGCGTCGCGGTGGAGGACAACGGTCCGGGCATCGTGCGCGCCCAAGTTCCCAAGGTCTTTGGTCGGCTGCTCTACGGATCGAAATTTCACCGCCTTCGCCAAAGCCGCGGCCAGCAGGGGATTGGGATTAGCGCGGCGGGCATGTATGGCCTGCTCACCACCGGGAAACCTGTGGTGATTACCACGAGAACCGATCCCAAGAAGCGCGCCCATCACCTCGAGCTTGTGATTGATACCCAGAAGAATGAGCCCAAGGTGACGGGTGACGCCGAGGTTGACTGGGACAAGCCCCACGGCACCCGCGTCGAGATCGAACTCGAAGCGGCCTATCGGGGGGGGCGTCAAGGCGTCGACGCCTACCTTGAGCAGGTCTCCCTCGCCAACCCTCACGCTGAGATTGTGTACGCCCGCCCAAAGGACACCGAGGGAGACGCTGAACGCCGCTTCGCCCGGGTGACGGACGTGCTGCCGCCCGCGACGGCGGAGATCCAGCCGCATCCCTACGGCGTCGAACTCGGCGTTCTCATGCAGATGTTCCGTGACACCAAGGCGCGCAATCTGAAGACCTGCCTGCAGACAGACTTCTCGCGCGTCTCGGCGCGCATCGCGGAGGAGATCTGCCAACGTGCTCATGTCCCCGAAACCCGGCGGCCCGGAGAGCTCGGCCGGGAGGAGGCGGAGCGGATCCACGTGGCCATCCAAGCCACCAAGATCATGGCTCCCCCGACGGACTGCATTGCACCGATTGGGGAGGAGCTGATCGAGCGCGCCCTGCGCGCCGAGGTCAAGTCGGACTTTGTGGCTGCGGTGACGCGCCGACCCGAGGTCTATCGCGGCAACCCCTTCCTCATCGAAGTGGGCCTGGCCTACGGTGGGGATCTCCCGGCGGAGGAGCCGGTCACGCTGTTTCGCTACGCGAACCGCGTACCCTTGCAGTACCAGCAGGGCGCGTGCGCCATCACGCGTGCCGTGATGGGAACCGACTGGAAGGCCTATCACCTCCAGCAGCCGAAGGGCGCTCTGCCGATCGGTGCGATGCTGCTCATGGTGCACATTGCGAGCGTGTGGGTGCCGTTTACCTCAGAGAGCAAGGAGGCCATTGCGCACTATCCGGAAATCATGAAGGAGATTCGCCTCGGCCTGCAGGAGTGCGGTCGCAAGGTCTCGCACTTCATCAGCAAGCGGCGCCGGGAGGCAGATGAGGCGAAGAAGCGCGCCTACATTGATCAGTACATTCCTCAGGTGGCGATCGGATTGCAGCAGATTTTGGGGTTCGACGATGGTGAGCGCACGCGTGTCGTGGACCGTCTCAAGGACGTCCTCGAGCGCAGCCGGAGAATGTAATGGCTGCACGGAAGACCCCGAAAGCAGAGGCAGCGAGTTCGAGTCGCGCCAAGGCGCCGGCGAAGGCAAGCGCGGTCGCGGCACGCAACGCGGCCCAGGACCACATGACGATCGAGCTCATCCGAAGCGCGGCGACCGAAGTGCACGGAGACATCCGCCAGCAGAAGAAACCCGACCTGGCCTTCCCCGTTCGCGCTCTCGGCAACGTCACGTACTCGGAGAAGCGGGGTTACTTCGAGATCGGTCGCCAGAAAAAAGTCCGCACGCTCACCGTCAATACCGTGAAGAGCTTCGCGCAGACGCTGCGCATGATGGGCCTGTCCAAGGAGCTGATCGAGACCAACGATTTCGCGACAAAGCGGGACGCCTACTACCAGAGCAAGAACTGGGAGGAGGCGCGCTTCGACGAACAGACCGAGTCCGACACCGTGATGGACGACATCGAGGCCCTCTTTTCCGTGCGGGGGGTCTCCCGCGAGCAGCTCCGATTCATCCCCGACGAGCACGGCGGTGCCGTTGCGGGGAACTTGATCGTGCTCGACCCCGACCGCGAGACCGGCGTGGTGGAGCGAATCGACTGCACCCGCTTCGGCTCCGGCGCCTACTCGATCCCCTCCACGGTCGAGCACCTCTCGTTCGAGACGAACGCCAAGTTCATTCTCGCGATTGAAACGGGTGGCGTGTTCCAGCGCCTGCAGAGCCACAAGTTTTGGCAGACCGCCAACTGCATCCTGGTCTCGATGGCTGGCGTCCCAACACGCGCCACACGACGCTTCATTCGCAAGCTCTCCGATGAGTGCAAGCTGCCGGTCTTTGCGTTCGTGGACTGCGATCCCTACGGCATCTCGAACATCTACCGCACGCTCAAGGTGGGATCCGGGAACGCGGCCCACCTCTCCCAGTTCTTCTGCGTGCCCCACGCCCGCTACCTCGGTGTCACCCCGCAGGACATTGTCGACTACCGGCTCCCCACGCACCCGCTCCAGGACGTCGACATCAAGCGCGCAAAGGACGCCCTCAAGAACGATCCCTTCTTTAAGGCGCACAAGGAGTGGCAGAAGAGCATCGATCAGCTGATGAAAATGGGCGTGCGCGCCGAGCAACAGGCGCTCGCAAAGTGGGGGCTCAACTACGTAATCGACGAGTATCTGCCCCGCAAACTCGCTCACCCCGAGAAATTCCTCCCGTGAGAGGCGCCACCGGCCGACCCGCCGCGGACACTCACTGGGCGATCCCGCTCGTCCGCGGGAAGGGGTGATAGGTGGGCAGGCTGACACGCTGGGCCGCCGGTGCGGCTTTGATTTGCCCGATGCTCCTTGCCGCTCCCGCGGGTGCGAGCCCCGTGCTGGTGAGCTTTACCGGCATCCTGACCACGGTGAGCGATCCCCAGGGACTCCTGCCCACAGTGCTCGAAGCCGGGGCGAGCGTTGTGGGGATGCTCTCCTATGCGTCCGGTGCTTCGTGCCAGGCCGTCTTGCCCACGACCTGCGAGTACATCGTCTCTCCCTCGAGCCTTAGCCTCTCCCTGAATGCGACGCCGATTGCGAGCGTCGACGGGCGGGCCTACGTGTTTGTAGAGGACGGTCCCCTCGCGGACTCGTTCTCAGCCAGTATCGGGGGGCCCGCGGCGCCCTCAGGTGGCTCGGACCCCGACTGGCTAAGTGGCGACCTTCAGCTCTCGGACCCGAAAGGGACGGCTCTGAGCGGTATGGAGCTTCCGACGGCGTTGAGCCTCGGTGATTTTGCGCAGCACACCTTCGATGCAGGGGGCTGCTACGGCGCCTGTACCGGCAATCCGCAGGACGAGTTCCAGATCGCGGGCACGATCATGACGATGCAAGTCGTCCCCGAGCCGGGCAGCGGGACGCTTTTCGCATTTGGTCTTTGGACCCTTGGCTGGTGGGGGTCCAAGGGGCGACGCGGCTCGCCTTCTGCCGCAGACTAGCTCACGAGGACTCCTGCGAGACCCCGCCGGGTCCCCCCCACGATCGCAAGCCCCCCTGCTTTCCGGGCTGGACTCGTGGTCAGGACTCGGGTGGCACCTTCGCGCGTGCTAACAATCCTCGTTCGAAAAGAAGGGGCTCTTGATGAAGGGCATCATTCTGGCGGGCGGCACTGGAACGCGACTCTATCCCGGTACGCGTGCGGTCTCGAAGCAGCTCCTGCCGATCTACGACAAGCCCATGATCTATTACCCGCTCTCGACCCTCATGTTGTCGGGAGCGCGCGAGATCCTCGTCATCACGACCCCACATGATCGCGAGGCCTTTCAGCGCCTGCTGGGCGACGGGGCGCGGCTCGGCCTGGCGCTGTCCTATGCCGTTCAGGAGCGCCCGATCGGCTTGGCGCACGCCTTCATCCTGGGCCGACCTTTTGTGGGGCGGGACCGCGTCGTGTTGGCTCTCGGTGACAACATCTTCTACGGCCACGGTCTCCCGGAAGTTCTGCTCCGAGCCGCCGGCCGCGAAGCCGGCGCGACGGTCTTCGGCTACTGGGTGCGGGACCCCGAGCGCTACGGCGTCGTGGAGTTGAGCGAGGAAGGCCGTGCGCTCCGGATCGAAGAGAAGCCGAAGGTGCCCCGCTCCCATTGGGCGGTCACCGGCCTCTATTTTTATGACAATCGGGTCCTCGATATCGCCGCCGCGCTGCGTCCTTCCGCGCGTGGCGAACTTGAGATCACCGACGTGAATGCTGCCTACCTCCGGTCCGGGGATCTCTTTGTCGAGCGACTCGGCCGTGGCATCGCATGGCTCGATACGGGAACGCACGAATCGCTGCTTCAGGCGGGGAATTTCATCCAGGCGATCCAGGAGCGGCAGGGACTCAAGGTGGCTTGCCCTGAGGAGATCGCTTTCCGCCTCGGCTGGCTGACGCGCGACGACCTCTTGCGCGAGGCGGAGGCCATGAAGAACAACGAGTACGGCGTCTACCTCGAGGCAATCGCCAAAGAGGAGCGCTAGGGGATGATGTTCCACGCGACCGAAGTACCCGGCGTCTTGCTCGTGGAGCCACAGGTCTACCGCGATGAGCGTGGCTTCTTCCTGGAGTCCTTTCAGGCCCGCAAATACGCCGCCGCTGGCGTCAGCGCCGTCTTCGTCCAGGACAACCACTCACTCTCCCGGAAAGGCACCCTACGCGGCCTGCACGCACAGCTGCGCCGCCCGCAGGGCAAGCTGGTCCGGGTGATCGAGGGCGAGATCTGGGACGTGGCGGTCGATATCCGACCCGGCTCCCCGACCTATCGTAAATATGTGTCGGCTGTTCTGTCGTCGGAGAATTTTCGCCAGCTCTGGGTACCCCCCGGTCTCGCCCACGGCTTCTGTGTGCTTTCCGAGCGCGCTCAGGTGGAGTACAAGTGCACGGACTTTTACGACCCCGGCGACGAGCTGGTGCTCGCCTGGAACGATCCTACGCTGGCGATCCCTTGGCCGATCGCGGCCCCTGTGCTCTCGGAGCGTGACCGCAAGGGAGCGCCGCTCAGCGAGCTCGCACCGAAACTCCCAGGCGCCGAAGACACGAGGCGATGAAGCGCGCCGCGCGCTGCGTGTTCTGCGAAATTGCATCCGGGCGAGCACCTGCCGCGCGAGTCTTCGAGGACAGGTTGACAATCGCCTTGATGGACATCGCACCGGCGGCCCGCGGCCATCTGCTCGTGATCACACGCGCGCACTTCGAGACGCTCTATGAGCTCAGCCCTCAAGCAGCCCAAGCCGTGGCGCTTACCGCGCGACGTGCCGCACTCGCGCTGCGCGCCGCGCTAGCAGCGTGCTGAGAAACGCCGATCCGGAGACCGTTTTAGGGCCGCCGAAGCGTTTCCGAATCGGTGAACGGGGCGAATCGCTGCTCGCTCTATGACACTACACACGCAGAAGGC
>Ga0074046_10000157_pt1 | contig 56154 bp, 41 predicted proteins | sample BogForMeECP23OM3_FD_94441 | JGI IMG/M metagenome (GOLD analysis project Ga0074046, IMG submission 94441) | Bog forest soil microbial communities from Calvert Island, British Columbia, Canada - Bog Forest MetaG ECP23OM3 | ecosystem: Environmental > Terrestrial > Soil > Wetlands ... | reverse complement strand
TCGCAGTACGGCCGCGCCGGGCTGTGCAGTTCGATGCCAATCCAGAGGCCGCGACCGCGCACCTCTTTCAGATCGGGGCTGCGCAAGGTGCGCAGTTTCTCCAGGAAGTAGCCGCCCAGTTCCTCCGAGCGCTCGGGCAGTTTTTCTTCGATCAGGACGTCGAGCGCTGCCCGCGCCACGGCGCAGGCCAGCGGATTGCCTCCGAAAGTGCTGCCGTGGTCACCGGGATGGAACACGCCCAGAATCTCCTTGGACGCGAGCACTGCCGAGACCGGATAAAAGCCGCCGGAAAGCGCTTTGCCGATGATGACGGCGTCAGGCCGGATGCCTTCATGCATGTAGGCGAACAGCTTGCCGGTGCGGCCGAGGCCAGACTGGATCTCGTCGGCAATCAGGAGCACGCGATTTTGCTGGCAGATGGCCGCTGCTTCTTTCAGGAATCCGGCGGGCGGAATCACAATGCCGGCTTCTCCCTGGATGGGCTCAACCAGGAACGCGCAGGTGTTTGGAGTGATCGCGGCGCGCAACGCTGCCGCATCGCCGTAAGGAATAATCTTGAATCCGGGCGTGAACGGGCCGAAGCCGTCGCGGTACTGCTCGTCGCTGGAGAAGCTGACAATCGTCACCGTGCGTCCGTGAAAATTGTTGGCGCACACAATGATCTCGGCCTTATTGTCCGGAATGCCTTTGACCTTGTGTCCCCACTTGCGGGCGGCCTTGACCGCGGTCTCCACCGCCTCGGCGCCCGAGTTCATGGGCAGCGCCATGTCGAAGCCGGCAAGCTCATGCAATTGCTCGAGGAGCAACGGCAACTGGTCGTTGCGGAAAGCGCGCGAAGTGAGCGTGACTTTGTGCGCCTGATCTACCAGGGCGTTGAGGATCTTGGGATGGCAGTGGCCCTGGTTCACGGCGGAATAAGCGGCGAGGCAATCCAGATACTTTTTGCCTTCCACGTCATAGACCCAGCAGCCTTGGGCGCGGTCAATGACGACATCGAGCGGGTGATAGTTATGAGATCCGTATTGCTCTTCGAGCTGAATGAATTCCTGGGTCTGGTTCTTTTCTTCGATGACGGGCATGTGGGCTCTCTTTCTCTATATATATCTTAGGCTTTAGGAGTCAGGTTGGTTTCAGGAGTCAAAGCAGTCTTGGGCATTTTCCACTTCGGGAATTCTCTCATTATTCCCTCTCCGTCGCCAACCGGCCTGTGATCCGCATCACACGCGGGTGGCCGGAAATGACGGACGACTATTCGTCAAGCGCCTGCTCTTCGTCAGCACAACTCAGCGCGGGCAGATCCGGCGCCACATGTTTGCGCTGTAACTCACTGTGGCTACAGGTTAAGAACTTCTAATGTATCGGCTAACTCTTCGGCCTCTCGCGTGCTATTGCATTGGAATCTCTCTGGCCGAAAGCTTCACAGAAGAGAAGACTGGACCCAGCCCATGCTCCATAAATGCGCGAACCCCGCATGCACTGCTCCCTTCCGTTCCCTTCGCGAAGGGAAGTTGTTCCTTGCCGAAACTTTTCCCTCCAACCTTAACGCCAGTTTCGACGGTAACCGGCGCAAGGTACGGCAGCGCGAACATTTCTGGCTCTGTGATGCCTGCTCCGCTCAATTCACGCTCCGTTTTGACGCCAACCTCGGGATGCTGACCGTCCCCCTGAGCAACCACGCGACGCCACGCTTTCTCACTCCCGCGGTGGCCAGCGCCAGCTGATGGTCAAGAAGGGCTGACATGAATTATCCGATCCGAAAGCGCACTCCTTGCTCGGTTTGCGGCCTCGATACCTTCCGCCACACGGGATGGTTCCTGGTCGTCGAAAACCGCTGGCTTGATCGTCTCAAGATCCTCTCCTGGCATCCTGCGCTCGCCCGGCAGCGAAACGCGCAGAGCGTCTGCTGCCGGCAGCATCTCAAGACGCTGATCGAGTATTGGCTAACCCAGGCCAGCCTGCGCCTTCCCCCAACACACCGCCTTCCTCGGCCCAGGGCTGGCGACCCGACTTGCGTTGATGTTGATGTTGATATTGATACTGAAATTGATGACGATTTCGGTCTCCGCTCCGTGGGCCGCGTGGTCGGCGAATTAGCGGTTCATCGCGAGTCCTTTTCTCACGGATGGTCAGGTTCCCCCGCAACCCTGAAATGCATTTTCGACGCCCTCGTCCCTGGCGGAGCTGAAAACAAAACCCACGCGCCGGAGTTCCAACTCTTCGACCCACCCGAGTCCTGGCACGGACTATCCCTCCAATAAATAAGGCGCCGGCGGAGTCTAGCTCTGCCGGCGCTCCCTCCACGCTCGCCAATCTTTCTCCATCGCATTGGCCATCGCCTGCGCCGCTCTCATCAGCCAATTCCCTTTTCGGCCGCGCAAGTCTTTCAGGATCGCCCGCCGCTTTTCTTCCGTTCCCAGATGTATATTCGCCGTCTCTCGCCCCATTGCCTCCAGCAGCCGGCGCTCGCCCCGGCTGGTTGCGAGCGCATCCAGTTCGATGCGCGAGCAATGTGGCGACAGCCGCCGCACGATCCAGTGCCCCCGCATCTGCACATAGGGATCGGGACAGCGCACCGCCCGCCGCAGGATCGCTCCGTACAAGATCTCCGCCGGCGCGCGCTTCGGATTCAGCCAATAGAGCGCCGATGGCAACAGGGCCTTCGCTTCCCGCGCCACGCGCCCGCCTTTCCACTCCGCGATTGCCACCAACCGCACGCGTCCCAGGCTTCCCAGGCCTGCAACTCGCCGTGCCAGCCGGTAGGGCATGCCCGGCTCAGGCAGCAGATGTTCGATCGCCTCGCGCGCACTCTCGGGTACTTCTCCTTTCGCGGTCGGAAGACGATCCATTTTCTGCCAGAACACTACCGGATCTCGCAGTTTGCTCTCCGCGATCGCCCGCAACCATTCATGGCGCTCCCCCAATATGAACGGACAACCACCCTCCTCCATTTCTTGCTCGTATCCGGCCAGAATCGCCGCCACCGATTCCTTCGGCTTCATCGTCAGATGCTCTTCGCGGGCGGCCACCAACGCGCTCGTCGCCAGCCGCACCAGGTCCATGGTGTAGGGATACACGCAGGCTTCATCAAAATCGTTAACTCCCCACACTAGCCGTCCATCGGTGTCTCGCCAGGTGCCGAAGTTCTCCACGTGCAGATCGCCCACCGACAATATGTGGGGCACTCGGTCCAGGTCCGCACACGCCTCCGGCCACACCTGCACCCAGCGATAGAAAGTCGCGCGGAAGAACGGGAAGAGGGCCGCAGCCATCTGCTCATGCTTGAACCGCAGGTCCGGCCCAACAATTCGGATGTGCTGACCGAGCCAACCCTCAAACTTCTTCGTCGCCTTAACGATGTTCATGGTCGGCTTTCATAATCGGCTAACATAATCGGCTAACATAATCGGCTAACAATAAGAAGGTGGGCGTACGCTGTCAAGGCGCATGGAAGCTTGCACTGTCTCCTGATATGATTTGCGGCGTCCATGCTGCAAAATTCTTGGCCACCGGCAGCTGCCGAGCTTCGCTCGGCTGGACAGCCGAGGGCGGCTGTCCCTACGCGACTTGCCAGCGTTGTAGCCATTCTCGCCTCGCTCGCGATTTCGACTAGCCTCTGCGCGCACGCTGCCCCGAAGGTATCGCCCACCCTGCACAGCGTCCGCATGGTCCAGCAATCGATCCCCATGCCCGACGGCATCCACCTCTCCGCCACTCTGTACATGCCCGGCGACGCCAAGCCCGGCGAGAAATTTCCTGCCCTCCTCGAATATCTGCCCTATCGAAAAGACGACGCCACGGCTGCTCGCGACTATCCGATTCACGCTTGGTTTGCTGCTCGCGGATACGTCAGCGTCCGCGTCGATATCCGCGGCTTCGGCTCGAGCGAAGGGGTGCCCACCGACCGTGAATATTCCGAGCAGGAACAACTCGACGGAGAACAAGTCATCGCCTGGCTGGCCGCTCAGCCCTGGTCGTCGGGCAAAGTGGGAATGTTCGGCATTTCCTGGGGAGGGTTCAACTCCATCCAGATGGCCATGCGGCATCCGCCCGCGCTCAAAGCCATTCTGGCGGTCGATGCCACTGAGCAACTCTTCCACGACGACATCCATTACATCGACGGCATGATGCACTTCGACGAGTTCGAGCTCAACATGGACCTTGCCCCCTCCATGACCGGGGCCCCGGACTACTCGCTCGACGAAAAGGTCCTCGGTCCGCGCTTCGAATCCGCGCCCTGGTCCCTGCTCTATCTGAAACATCAGCGCGACGGTGAGTTCTGGAACGCACCCGTCCGCCCACTCAGCGAGATCAAGATTCCCTGCTTCTTAATCGGCGGCCTGCTGGACGGGTACCGCGATTCCATCCCTCGCATGTTCCAGCAAGTTAAAGCACCGCTGAAAGCCATCGTTGGCCCGTGGAATCACACCTTCCCGCACGACGCCGAGCCCGGCCCGCAAATCGAATGGCGAGATCAAGCCCTCCGCTGGTGGGATCACTGGCTCAAGAACCGCAACACCGGAATCATGGAAGAGCCGCCGCTCTCCATTTATATGCAAGACTGGCACCTCCCCGACCCCCACCTGAAAATTGTGCCGGGCAAGTGGCGCGGTGAAATTGGCTGGCCGCCAAGGAACGTGGCGAATGCAACGCTCTATCTCTACGACACTCACGCGCTTTACACCGAACTCGCCAAGCCCAGGGTGCACGAGCTTCGCTATGTTCCATCGGTTGGCGTAGAGGCCGGATTCTGGTGGGGAGAGCTGCTCACCGATCCGCGACCAGTCGACGCCTACAGCCTCACTTACGATTCCGCTCCGCTCAAAACGGACCTGACCATCCTCGGACGCCCCCACGCCCTTCTTCAGGCGAGTTCGTCCGCCCCGTTGGCCGATTGGTTCGCACGCCTCTCTGACATAGCTCCCGACGGCACTGTCACCCAAGTCACCGGAGCGGGACTCAACGGCGCGCAGCGCGAGAATGCTTCTGACCCTAAAGAGTTGGTGCCCAACCAGATTTGCGCGCTCGATATCGAAATGCACCTCGCCACCTGGACCTTCCCCAAGGGCCATCGCATTCGCTTGGCAGTTTCAAACGCGCTCTGGCCGATGGTCTGGCCAACTCCGTATGCGATGACAACTACGCTGCAACTGGGCGGCGATACCGGATCACGGCTGACCCTGCCGCTGGTGCCGCCATCCATGTACGCCACTCCCCAATTCGCGCCCCCCGAGCCCTCCGAAGCGCGCGCCGACTTTCAGTCCGTTGGCTTCCCCTGGCCCGGCGATTGGAAAACCGAGCGTGACGAACTCAATGGAAAAACAAAGGTGACGTGGACGGGTAAGTCCGAAGAAATTTACCCCTGGGGGAAGGAATCCGACTTCGAAGGCCTGATCTACGTTGCCGACGATAACCACCCCGAAGCCAGCTCCGTCCAAGCCGAGGCCGAAATCGTGATGGCCATGAAGCAACAAACCCTGACCTGGCAAGGCCACCTGACCCTGAGCAGCGACGCCCAGAACTTCTACTACAAATACACCCGCCAACTCTTCAAAGACGGCCAGCAGATCAAGCAGAAGACCTGGCAGGAAACGATTCCGCGGGACCACCAGTAGATCCCATCGCGGCACTTGGCGCCAAAACCGAATTCGTCCTGTTACTTCGGTTACCTTTCCCCCGTTCTGGATTGCAATTAGTCTGACTGCGTGAAGGAGATATCCATGCGACGGCCTTTTGCTGCCGTGTTTCAGGCGCTTTCTTGTGCAGTGATCGTCTTGGGAATTGTTGTCTTCTCCCCATCGTTTTCACTCGCTCAAGAGCAGTCGGAAGCACAGCGTAAGATAGTGAGCAGAGTGGTCCCGGAATATCCAGAACTAGCCCGTAAAATGCAAATGACTGGAACCGTCAGGGTAGAAGCCTCGGTTGCGGCCAACGGAAAAGTGAAGTTTACCCAGGTACGTGGTGGCAGCCCTGTACTGGTAAAAGCCGCGGTCGATGCTATAGAAAAGTGGAGATGGGCGCCGGCTGCGCAGGAAACCAAAGAACTCATCGAACTTAATTTCCATCCCTAGCAGGTTGCGGAAAAAGTATCTTCCTCGTCGCAGCCTCACCTCGGCGGCTAAAGCCGATTCTGGAAACAAGCAGCTATCGCAGCGGTGAACCGCTGCGCCACCCAAAATCAAATGCAACACCGGTTTTCTTGCAGTCTGCCAGGCTCCTGGTTTGCGCACGCTGCGAGTCCTTGCGGTGAAAAACTACTGCGCGCACGCCGCCGCACCAGCGGACTTACAAACTTTCCCCTCTTTCATCACAAACTCGACCCGCTCCAACAAACTGATATCCTTCAGCGGATCTCCGCTCACCGCAATCAAGTCCGCATACTTCCCCGCCTTGATCGACCCCACCTCGTTCGCATGTCCCAGCAAGTCAGCCGCATTCGAAGTGGCCGCCTGAATCGCCTGCATCGGCGTCATCCCGTACTTCACCATGAAGGCAAACTGCTTGCCGCTCGTGCCGTAAGCGCATACGCCGGCATCGGTGCCAAACGCCATCTTCACGCCTGCGCGCACCGCCTTCCCGAAATTCTCGCGCTGGATTCTGCCCAGTTCCGCATCGTGCTGCAGGAAATCCGCCGGCGTCTGCCCTGTCTTCCCTCCCGCCTGGATGCATTCTTCGTCGTAAATATCCATATCCAGATACGTTCCGTGCTGTTTCGCCAGCGCGATGATGTCGTCGTCAAGCATCTCCGCGTGTTCGACCGAAGCCGCTCCTGCCAGGATTGCATTTCGGATTCCCTGCGCCGCATGAGCATGCACGGCTACCCGCAACCCGAAGTGGCTGGCTTCCTCCACTCCCGCCTGTAACTCCTCCTCCGTAAACTCAAGCGAGGCTGGGTTACTCCCATGCGTCAGCACTGCTCCGGTGGACAGCATCTTGATCACGTCCACTCCGTCGTGGGCCAGCAAACGCACCTTCTGCCGCACTTCCCACGGACTGTTCGCCTCGCCGTAATGCAGGTCCCACGGCAATTGAATGTCGGGAGCCTGACCTGTCATGGCCCCGGCACCGCCAGTAATGGTGATGTAGGCCCCCGCCACAAACATTCGCGGACCGATAACATCTCCGCGCGCAATCGCATCACGGAGCGCGATATCGTTCAAGGCCCGGTAAGTCCCCACGTCACGCACCGTGGTAAATCCCGAAAGCAGCATCGCCCGGGCATTGGGAACCGACTCGAGCGCGATCTGCGACGCCGTCTTCCGCAGGACATTAAACGGATCTCCGTCACTCTGCCCATCCGCGACGTGCGTATGACAATCAATCAGACCCGGCAATACCGTCTTGTCCGAAAGATCGATCACCTTCGCATCCGCTGGAAGCGCCAGTTCTTTTCCCACTGCCTGAACCTTGCCGTCTTTAATCAGGATTACCTGATTCGTCAGCACCATTCCCGAATCTGGATCAATCAGGCGCCCTGCTCGGACCACTGTAACTTGTGCTACCGCCAACTGGCTGAGCGCCAGCGCAACGACTAACAGAATCGTTTTTTTCAAAGGACCCCCATCGTGCACACACATTGGTCAGGTTCCCCCGGGAGGGACAGTCGAGGTGCCGTCCCTTGCGGGACTCGATTTGTTCAGCTTCCGCCTACCCGGCACTGCCGTGCCGGGCTATCCTGTTCCGCCGCTTCACGGCTGCTGGTCCCAACCCATTTTTCAAATCCGCCGCCAACAATTGATGAAACAACTGTTCTCCCGGTTCCCGCCGCACCGAAAGCCGGCCCGCTCCGTAAGCCCGCGACTTCAGCCCGCGCTGCACTGCCTCGCAAATCCCCAGGTCCTCATCCTGCACCCGATTTCCTACCGCGACACTTGACTCGTTGTAGGCGCGCGCCGCCTCGCTCACATCGCTAAAGTAGAAATCGAAAATCACCCGGCAATGATCCACATCAATCGGGATCACCAGATTTGTATCCAGATAACCTTCGTAGCAATTGAACATGAAATTCGGATGCAGCCAGAAGTACCAGGCCCGGTCGCCCTTCCGCGTCGTGCCCGTGGCTGCGTCCTCATCCGAGCTCACCATCGGACTCGACTGCAGGCAATACCGGTCCTCGTTCTCGATGGTGTACTGCTTGTAATCAAGCACCGAACTCAGTCCTTTATGCAGATGCGGAACGTGATAACCGCCGTCGAGATAGTTATCGACAAACACTTTCCAGTTGCAGTGGATGTCGTAACTCTTACTCGTAAAGTAGTGCAGCTTGGTCAATCCCAGCGGGGCCGCGCGCTTTAACAATCCACCAAGGAATTGCGCCAGCGGCGCCGCTTCCGGATCCAGATTCACAAAGACAAACTGTTCCCACGTCTCTACCTTCACGGGAACCAGTCCGTTGGCCTTGCGCTCGAAATTCTTCACCCCGTCGAACTCCGGCATCCCTTTAAGCGTTCCATCCAGCCCGTAATTCCATCCGTGGTACGGACAATGCAAGATCGAGGCTTGCCCGCACGACTCCGTCACCACCGCTGCCGCATGATGCCGGCACACGTTATAGAACGCGCGCAGCACACCATCCTTCCCGCGGACTGCCACCAGCGGTTCGCCCGCCACGGTCGCGGTCACAAACTGTCCCGGCTTTTCCACCTGGTCCACTCGCCCATTGCCTGCCACGTCCGCGAGAACACGGTCTGCCGTTCCAGTTCCGCAATCCGCGCATCCACATACCAGGGCGCCGGGATGGTCGATGCTTCCGTTAGCGGCGCGGTTTCGTCATAACTGGCCAGAATCTGCTCCACGGACATTCCAGTCTTTGCGCCAGTCTTTGCGCCATTCGTCTTGCCATTCTTCATGCTTTCTTCCCTCGGACTTGTACTTTCTCGGAACCAATCGCACGGCGCAACAATTCCACAAACTGCTCAATCCGCGCTTCCTTTTCCTCCGGGACCGGTCCCGACTTGCGGAAGAGACCTGGATCCAACTCCTCGGTAAGCAGCGCATCCTGAAACCGATCCATCGTCCACTCCAGGATCGATCCGATCATATCCACATCCAGATCCGTCCGTAGCTCTCCCCGTTTGACTCCAAAACTGACAAAGTCACCCCAACCGTAAGGATCCTCCGTTACCAGGAAGCGGTTGATCTCGCGCCGCAGCGCCAGATCTGTTCCATAGTTGCCCACCAGATAAATCCGGTATGACGACCAGTTATCCCGCACCATGTTCTCCGTGCGCCCCAGCCAGTACCGCAGCACGCCAAAAAATCCACCCTCCAGCGCCTCCGCCGGAGCTTCCATATATTTCGGAAACGATTGCACCGCCTTCTTGTACGCCTCGAAGAACAATCCATCCTTGCTCTTGAAGTGCTGAAACACCGATCCCTTGGCAATTCCCAATTGTGCCGCCACATCTTCCACCCGCGCCGCACTGTACCCGCGCTCGGCAAAATGCCGGATTGCTACGTCCACAATCCGCGCCCGTTTCGCTTCCGAGCGTGGACGCGGCTTTCCGTCCCGCCTCATTTGCGTCGGTTTCGCCAGACTGTTCGCTATTCCTTCCATGGCCCAACTCCTCCCAGGTTCTTGACCTACGGTCAACGAACGATACAGCACGGACAAAGCATTTTTCAATGGCTTTTTCCATGGGCTTTGGGTACTTTCTTCACCCGGAGTATTTTCTGGTTTTGACCATAGGTCAGGCGCATGTTGAACCGCACTAACTCGGTTTATGACGCTGTCATCATTGGCGCCGGCCACAACGGCCTGACCGCTGCCGCCTATCTCGCTCGCGCTGGATATACCACCCTGGTCTTGGAACGCCGCGACATCGTTGGCGGATGCTGCGTCACCGAAGAAATCGCTCCCGGCTGCCGAGCTTCCACCACTTCCTACATCGCCAGCATGCTGCGCCCGGAAGTCATCCGCGACCTTCATCTTGGCGAGCACGGACTGCGCATGGTCCCTTGCGATCCCGCGCTCCAGGTTCCCTTCCCTGACGGCCATCTGGTCTCCTGGTGGTCGAAGCGCGAGCAGGTGGTCGAGGAACTCCGCAAAATTTCGCCCAAAGACGCCGAAACTTTCGTCCGGGTCGACGATCGCCTGAAGAAATTGGCTCGCTATCTGCAACCGTTTTTTCTCGAGCCTCCGCCCGAACCCGGCACCCAAACGTTCGACGGATGGGCTGACCTGTTCCGCGCGGGCAAACGCTTTCGCGGAATCTCCACGGCCGAAATCTCGCAGCTCGTCTCATTCCTCACTGGCAGCCTTGGCGACTTCCTCGACCGCAACTACGAATCCGAAAAAGTAAAAACGCTGTTCCTCGCCAACAACGTCTACGGCAAACACGGAGGCCCCTACCAGCCCGGCACCGCACTCGGCCTGCTCTTCCACCTGCTCAGCGGCGGCGAGCACGAGCAACAAGGCTTCTACGGCCACGTTATGGGAGGCATGGGCTCCATCACTGAGGCGATGGCCAAGGCGGCGCGAGCCTTCGGAGCCGAAATCCGCACCAGCGCCTCGGTTCAGCAGATCGATTCGCGCGATGGAAGAGTGCGAGGTGTAGTGCTTGAAGACGGGACGGAAATCCGGGCCCGCGTCGTGCTCTCAAACGCCGACCCCAAACGCACCTTCCTCGGCATGGTACCGGAACGCGATCTCCCCGCCGATTTCGTTCGCGCCATTCGCGGCATTAAGATGGATGGCCCCTGTGCCAAGGTCAACCTGGTCTTGGCCAAAGAGCCTTGCTTCACCGGCACACCCGCGAGTTACGATCCGCAGCAGCGCTCGCTTTTCACGCTGGTGCCATCGCTCGAATTCGCTGAGCGCTGCTACGACATTGCCAAGTTCGGAGAAATTCCTGAAGAGCTATGGGTCGATTGCGTCATCGCTTCGAACGCCGACCCGTCGCTCGCGCCTGCCGGCAAGCACGTCATGACCTGCTTCGTGCAGTACGTCCCGTACAAACTTCGGCAGGGCACCTGGGACGAAAATCGCGAACTGCTGGGCGATCGCGTAGTGAAAAAGATCTCCGAATATGCGCCTAATGTTCCAACTGCGATCATCGCCCGCCAGGTTCTCACGCCGCTCGATCTGGAACGCACCTACGGGCTGACTGAAGGCAACATTTTTCACGGCGACTTAAATCTCGAGCAATTATTTTTCAATCGCCCAGTTGCCGGATGGTCGCAGTACCGCACTCCCATCGCCGGTCTCTACCTCTGCGGGGCTGGAGCCCATCCCGGCGGTGGCGTCACCGGGGCTCCCGGCCACAACTCCGCTCACCAAGTATTGCGCGATTTGAAGAAAGGTAAATTCAAGGAGGCGGTCGCATGAGCACGAACGGCATCCCCAAAACCGCCGACTTTATCATTCTTGGCGCAGGCGTCATGGGAGCTTCCGTCGCCTTCCATCTTGCTGGCCGCAAAGCCGGACGCATAGTCGTTGTGGATAAAGACCACGCCGGAAGCGGCGCCAGCGGACGCTCGTCTGCCTTGGTCCGCATGCATTACAGCTTCCCGCCAGAAGTCCAACTCGCCCTCATCAGCTTGAAAGTTTTTCAGCACTGGCGCGACATCGTGGGCGAGGCCGGTGAATTTCGCAAAACCGGATTCGTCCGCATCGTTCACCCCGGCGAATCGGAAGCGCTGAAGCAAAATGTGGCGATGCAAAGGAGGCTGGGCGCAAACGTCGAACTCATCGGTCGCCATCAACTCAAGCAACTCGAACCCGACTGGCAAGTCGACGACGTGGAGTTAGCTGCCTATGAACCTGATTCCGGGTACGGCGACGGCAACGTCGTGGCCAACGATTTCCTGAGCCGCGCCCGGGATTCAGGCGTGATTTATCTCTCCAAAACCCGCGCCACCAGTTTTCTGATCGAAGCTGGATGCATCCGCGGTGTCGTTACCGATCACGGCGAAATCCATGCCCCCGTTGTCATAGCTGCGACCGGACCCTGGACGTGTCCCCTGTTCCAGGCCACCGGCTTCGATCCTCCGATCGAGACCGAATTTCACCAAGTCGCCATCCTCAAGAATGGGCCGACCATGAAGCCCGGCGCGGCCTGCATTGATTCCGTCACCGCGACTTACTTTCGCTCCGATGGCAGCGATAAATTTCTGGTTGGCGACTTCTACGGCAAGCGCCCCGTTGACCCCGACAACTTCCCGCAGCGCCCCTCCGAAACCGACTTGGAAGAAATTATCGACCGCGCGGCCCGCCGTGTTCCCAAACTCGAACACGCCGAAGTCATGCGCGGCGTCACCGGAGTTTACGACGTGACTCCTGACTCGCGGCCTCTGCTCGGCCGCGTTCCTGGAATCGAAGGTTTATATCTCTGCGCGGGCTTTTCCGGGATGGGCTTTAAAATTTCTCCTGCCGTCGGCTTGGTAATGTCTGAGCTGATTCTCGACGGCAAAGCAAGTACGGTAGATATAACTCCGTTCCGTCCCACTCGCTTTCAGGAGGGCTACCCGATCAAGGCAGATTTCGAGTACAAAGATGACTAGCTGAAATGCAGCGATAGCCGCTGCTGAGCTTCGCTCGGCATGGACGGGCGAGACGCCCGTCCCCACACGTTCTCTTCGAAAGGAGATTTCAATGTCCGAAACCGCCCAACAATATACCCAGCGCATCCTGGCGAACGCCGAGGGACAAGACCCGCTCAAACTTCAGGCCGCCACGCCGAAGAAACTGGCGCGCCTTATCAAAGGCGTTCCCTCCGCCAAACTTCGCAAGCGCCCCGCACCCGAAAAATGGTCCGTCTCAGAAATCCTGGCCCATCTTGCGGACGTCGAAATCGTAATCGGATGGCGCATGCGTTCCATTCTCGGAGCCCCCGGAACTCCCGTCCAGGCCTATGATCAGAACGCCTGGGTCATTGCCGGACATTACGAGAAACGCGATCTCCGCGAATCCATCGAACTGCACCGCGTCGTGCGCGAAGCCAATCTGGCGCTCCTGAAATCGCTCTCTCCCGAGCAATGGAAGCTCTACGGGCAACATGCCGAACGCGGCCAGGAATCCATCGAGCACATCGTCCGCATGGTGGCCGGACACGATATCAACCACATCAAACAAATCGAGCGCATCTTGACCCCAACCAAGTGACCGCATCTCACAAGGAGCACTTTATGCCCAAGCAAGGTATTCTCGAACGCCTGAAGAAAGGCCCAGTCCTCGGCGACGGCGGCTACTTACTCGAACTCGAAAAGCGCGGATGGGTTCGTCCCGGTCCCTTCACGCCCGAAGTCGCCATCGTCTACCCCGACGCCTTGCGCGAACTCCACATCGAATTCCGTGAGGCCGGAGCCGAAGTCCTCCAGGCCCTGACCTTTTACGCCAGCCGCGACAAACTAGCCACGGTTGGCCTCGAAGACCGCGTAGAAGATATCAACCGCAACGCCGTTCGCGTCGCCAAAGAAGTAGCGGGAGATCAGTGCCTGGTCGCCGGCAATCTAAGCTTGACCTGGATGTACGAGCCAAGCAGTCCTTCTGCCGCTGACCGCGTCCGTCAAACTTTCGACGAACAACTCAAGATCCAGTGTGAAGAAGGCATCGACTTCATCATCGGCGAGACTTTTTCCTGGCTGGGCGAAGCGCTGCTGTGCGTGGAGCGCGCGAGGAAGACTGGCCTCCCCGTCATGGTCACCATCTGCTTCGAAAATAAAGATGAAACCGCCGAAGGCACTGACGCCGCCACCGCGGCTAAGACTCTGTTCGACGCCGGAGCCGACATCGTCGGCATGAACTGTCTCCGCCCACCGCAACATATCCTCGGCCCCATGGAGCAAATGCGCAAAGCCGTAGACGGCTATTTAGCCTGCCAGCCCGTGGCTTATAACACGCCGAAAGACAAGCCTGACTTCACCAGCCTCGCCGAATTCCCGTATGCCCTCGACCCGCTGCAACTGACTCGCACACAAATGGGAGACTACGCGCTGCAAGCCAAGGAAATCGGCATCAACTACATAGGTTCCTGCTGCGGATCGGTCGCCATGCATGTACGAGAGATGGCGAAAGTGCTGGGAAAGCTCCCGGCCGAGAGCCGGATCTGGAAAAAAGGTGGAGCGAAGCCGATGTCGGCGTATGAGTATTACGACCATGACCAGATCAGCGTGAAATGAAATAACCGCGGAGTGATCAGAGGCAGCGTTGCTTGACTCCATATACCCGCGAGAATAGCCTGATTGCAATGATGTCCTGATCGTCTAGTGGAGGGCGCACGATGAATTTCTCATCTGCATGGTTGTTTCTCCTCGCCGCTGCCCCACTCCTGCAAGCCTCGGAAAACACCGGAATCAAAATGACGATCCAGTACGGTCAAGGGGCATACCCAAGCAAGCACACCATCTACATGCAGGGAGACCGCAAACGAACGGAATATCAAAATTCATTCGGCATGAAGAAGGCAGACGGGTCAATGCAACCGGTCTACGGGCCGCACATTGCTTCCATTACACGGTGCGACCTCGGACAGGCCTTCGAACTGAATCTTGACACCCATGAATACACCTCGGCTCCTTATCCGCCCAAGCCGTTCACCCCGGAAGAACTCAAGGCGCGCGGATTGGACAAACCGGTGACATACGCGGCGGATCAACCGACGGTGCGGATAGAGACAACGACAACCGATACTGGCGAGCGCAAGGAAATCTTCGGACACGTCGCCCGCCACGTCATCACGACCAGAAATCACACCCCGCTCGAAGGCACCCGCTCCGGCCCGCAGGAAAGTGTCACCGACGGCTGGTACATCGATTTCAGCCAACGACTCCCGTGCGACCGGAAGCTCCCTGAAACCGGGCAAGCTCACTCGTACCTGCGAGCGGGCGGCGGGAAGCAGCCTATCGACCGACCCGAATTCATCGCGATTGGAGAACCGGAACGAGGGTTTGCCCTGAATATCCTGACCACGATAAAAGGCACCTATACGCTGCCCGACGGCACCATCAAGCAGATGAACTCAAAGATGGAAATGCAGGTGACTCAGTTCGACGAAGGCCCTCTCGATCCCGCTCTCTTCGAGATTCCTCCAGGCTTCAAACACGTGGACCACATCGAGCGCAACCCGGCGACGATGGCATATTCCAGCCAACCGAAGAGCCTTTGGCAACGAGTCAAGGCCAGCGTGGCGGGCCTGCTTAACCGTTAACCAGCGGACTACGGCTCCGCCAGTTCTTGTTGAAGCGAATTCGTTAGCGGCTGCGCGACGGGCTTTCTCGCGCGGGTGGTGGTAATCACAACCACGCTGACCAGCACCAGAAACGTTCCGACTAACGTCCTCGGGCCGACTGTCTCGCCGCCAAGGAAGTATCCGACGAGCACGGCCACGACCGGATTGACATAAGCATAGGTGCCAACTTTCGTCGGCGATTCATGATGGATGAGCCAGACGTAGGCCGTATAACCCACGATGGAGCCGGCCACAATCAAGTAGGCGAGGGCGAACCAAGCGCCGCGAGAGACTGCTTGAATGTGAAATCCGCGGAACTCTCCGAAGATTGCCGCAGCCACGGCGAGCAGGATCCCCCCAACCAGCATCTGCGCTCCCGAACTCATGGCTTTGGATGCGGGCAAGGGTAGCTTGCGGGTCAGCGCCGAAGCAATCGACCAACTCATGGCCGCCACTACCAGCGCAACCGCGCCGCCACGATCGATGGGGGCTTCGCCGAAAGTCGCGGACCGGCTTACCAGAACCGCGACGCCTCCGATCCCGACCAGAAGAGCCAGCGCCAATCGGAACGTAAGGCGCTGAGTCCCCAGAAAAAGGATCTCCGAAAGCGACATGAACAGCGGAATGGTCGCCAGCATCACCGCGGCAATTCCTGAAGGCACGCGTTGTTCAGCCCAGAACAACAAGCCGTAATCGAGCACAAAGATGCAGACCGCAAGAAGCGAAGCGGAAACCCACTCGCGGCGTGACGGCGAGGGAGTACCCCTCAGGCGCAACCATCCGAAGAGTACGGCTCCAGCAATGAAGAAACGCATGCTGGCGAGAAGAAGTGGCGGGACCTCGCGCACACCTACGCGAATCGCCAGGAAGGTCGAGCCCCAGACAAAATAAATGATGGAGAACGCCAGCACGGTCTTCCATGCCGGAGGACGCACCGCGGGTTCCATGAGAAATAGATCGCGGGAAGCGCTGTAAGGACGCAGAGATTTTCTGGCCTGAGCAGGTCAGCCGGGTTCCCGGCTAGCCCCGGCAATTCTCAGTTGGTGAAATGGCGTTATTTTACCGCTGGGGATTCCTCCAGGCCCCTGTACTTCAACATCGCCTTCGTGTTGGGTGGCGCACCGCGCCATGCCTCGTACATGTTTCCGAGGTCCTGGGTGTTACCGCGAGAGATGACCATCTGGCGGAAGCGGTCGCCGTTAGCACGCGTCAGGCCGCCATGTTCAACGAACCACTGGAAGGCATCGTCGGCGAGCATTTGGGTCCAGAGATAGGCATAGTAGCCGGCGCTGTAGCCGTCACTTCCCCAGATGTGGGCGAAGTAGGTAGAGCGATAGCGTGGTGGTACGTAGCTGACATTGAGGTGAGTCTTATCGAGCGCCTGCTTCTGGAACTCATCGGGTTTCTGGAGCGGAGCGGTGGACGGAAGCGAGTGCCACTGTATGTCGAGTTCGGCCGCGGCCAGGAGTTCCGTCATGTCATAGCCCTTGTTGAAAGTTTCCGATTTCTTGATTTTGGCTACGAGATCTTCCGGCATCGGCGCACCGGTTTTGTAGTGCTTCGCATAGTGGGCAAAAACCAGGGGATCGCTGGCCCAATGCTCGTTGAACTGCGAGGGAAATTCGACGAAGTCACGAGCAGTTGATGTACCTGACAGGGTCGGATACTCGGTGTCGGCGAACATGCCGTGCAGGGCGTGTCCAAACTCGTGGAACATGGTAATGACGTCGGTGAAGCTGATCAGGGCGGGCTCGCCTTCGGCGGGTTTGGAGAAATTCGCGACGTTGTAGACGACCGGGAGTTTTCCCAGCAAGTGTGACTGGTCGACGAAGTTCGACATCCAGGCTCCGCCGTTTTTGTTGTCGCGCTTGAAGTAATCGCAGTAGAAGAGCGCGAGTTGCTTGCCGTTGGCGTCGAAGACATCGAACACCCGCACATCCGACTGGTACACGGGAAGGTCGCGCCGCTCTTTGAAGGTGAGGCCATAGAGCTGATTAGCGGCGTAGAAGACGCCATTCTGCAGCACGTTGTTGAGTTCGAAGTAGGGCTTCACCTGCGCATCGTCGAGGTCGTAGCGGGCTTTGCGAACCTGTTCGGCATAGAAGTCCCAGTCCCAGGGCTGGAGCTGGAAGCCACCCTTCTGAGCGTCGATGACGGCCTGGTTATCTTTCGCTTCTCTCGCGGCTTGGGCGGTTGCGGCGGGCACGATCGCATCCATAAATTGCAGGGCGGCTTGGAGTGTCTTGGCCATCTGGTCTTCAAGCTGCCACGCGGCAAAGCTTGAAAAGCCGAGGAGCTTGGCCTTCTGAGCACGGAGTTGAGCGAGACGGGCGATGGTGTCGCGAGTGTCATTGGCGTTGCCGCGCTCAGTACGGTTCCAGGAATGCTCGAAGATGGTTTGACGGGTGCCGCGGTTAGTGAGTGAGTCCAGGTCGGGCTGCTGGGTGGTGTTCTGAAGTGGAATGACGAAACCTTCGAGCTTGCGGCTTTTGGCGGCGTCGGCAGCGGCCGCGATGCGAGCCTCGGAGAAGCCGGCGAGCGCGGTTTTGTCGGTGGTGACGAAGGCGCCCTCCTTGGTGGCGGCGAGGAGTTTGTTGAGGAAGGTATCCGAAAGTGAAGACTCCTCTTCGTTAAGCTTCTTGAGTTCGATCTTGTCGGCTTCCGAGAGGTTGGCGCCGGCGTGTACGAACTTTTTGTAGTCATACTCGAGCAGACGCATAGACTCGGGATCGAGCTTGAGCGTGTCGCGCTGCTTGTAAATTGCGGCAACGCGCGCGAAGAGTTTCGTGTTGAGGTAGATGAAGTCCTGCTGGGCGGCGAGTTTAGGGGCCTCGATGGTCCTCACCTTCTGGAGGGAATCGTCGGTATTTGCGCCAGTGACTCCATCGAAGACTTCCGAGACGCGAATGAGTAACTGGCCGCTCTTCTCCAGGGCGACGATGGTGTTGTCAAAGGTGGGGGCATCGGGATTGTCGGCGATGGCCAGGATTTCGGCCTGCTGCTGCGTCATGCCAGCCTCGATCGCGGGCTGAAAATCTTCGTCTTTGATCTTGTCGAAGGGCGGAGCCTGGAAGGGCAGCGCACTGGGCGCGAAGAACGGATTCGATGGGCCAAAATCGTCGGCAGCGAGAGCGGAGTTGGTGGAACCGAGAACGATGGTTCCGGCAGCGATCACGGTACTCATAAATAACAGCATAACCTTTGTATTGCGGATTCGAATGAACTTCATCATGGCAATAGGGCTCCTCGTCTGCCTGATTGTAACGGGTGAATAGGTTTTAAGGGAGGATGGCTGGGACGGGAAGCGGTGTTCTTGAGAGGAGTGACATGAGAATCCGCGCCGACTGAGGGTTTATGTGTAATGCTTTGAACTCGACCTTGCGGACAGCCTTGGCGAGGCTCCACGTATCGCACAGTGATAAAGCCCCTACCCCCAGCACGGCTGTTTTGCCCGATCCGATAGGGGTGAGCGTTATCGCGATGTTACAACAGCTGTGCACCGGGTGAAGGCTGGCCTACTGCTGTTAGATCAAATGGCGGTCGAACTGCGTACCACCATTCGGGGCGCAATTGCAATTGCTTCACTAAAGGGGAAACACAATGAAACCAAGGCACTTGGGCTTCAGTCAATTCTGGCGATGACAGAAAACTGGGCCAAAGTGTGCCAAGTTCCTTTGCACTTCCTCTGCGCACGTACAATTTCACGATTCGACAATGGAGAAGCGCGATGACGAATGTGAAAAACAGTGTCCTCTTGGTGCTCGTGGTGGTCCTCTTCGGAAGTGGCGCCACAACACTCTGCTCGGGCGAGAAAATTCGACCGGGCAAGGTTTATAAGAGTCCGAAGCATATTTTCACGGTTGTCGTGCCCCAGCCTACCGGTTTCGACGTTCCTGCATGGGTAGTGGATTACGAGTCCATGAAGGGCAACCATGAAATGGTCACTTTCTACGATATTGATTTCGGCGAGACTTACAGGGCGGGAGTTGCCGAGATCTACAAGTCTGACGCCGACCTCGATACCGCCGCCAAAGCCTCGGCAGTTACCCGCAAGCACCAGATTGGCCTGCCCATTGAGCTGGTCGAGGAGAGCAAAGTGCAAACCCAGTTCGGCGAAGGCTCGCTGCGCGTGTACTCCATGAAAGGGGGGGCGCTACTTCGCGAGGTACCCCTCGGTCAGAAAAAGGAGACAGTCCAATATCACGATAGCTACATCGCCGTCCTGCTGGTTCCGCACGATGGCCGAATTGTGATTACCCAGTCGCAGGACGACTACTTAGGAATCAGCGAAAAGGTCGGCGACGATGCCTGGAGGAAAGCCCTCAAGGACCAGGTGCAGGCATTGCTCGCGACCGTGACCCTTGGGGACGGCAAATTTGACGAGGCGGAGGCGCGAGGGAAGCAGGCGGTGGCCTCGCCTGCACAGCAAGATCAGGCTACGTTGTACTTTTTCAATACCAGCGGGTGGAAGGTATTCCCCGAGAGGCTGACGTTGCTGGACAATGATAAGAAGATAGCCGCGCTGAACCGCGAACACTACGTCGTGCTGCCTATAGCTCCGGGCCATCATGTCTTGCGCCCAAAGGACGAAAGACCGACGCGAGGATCTCCGAAACACGAAGTGGATCTCGATGCCAGGCCCGGCGTCACTTACTATATGGCCGGAGGCTTCTCCCCGGATGGGTATTCTTTCAGATGGACCTTCGCGGAAATTCCCAAATATGAGGCTGATAAACTTCTCGCTGAAATGAAACCTCAAGGGCAGAAGTGTTGGTTTGCGCTGACGCAAATCAACGTCGTGCTGATTTGAAGAGCTCAAGCGCCTCGCGTCACCGGCGAAACACTTGAAGCAGTTCGCTCAGCAGATCACGCCCGATCTCGACCGGGAAGTGACTCGAAGCGGCTTAGTGCGGCTGTCGGAATTGTGCCCGACTGACGCTAGCGCTGACGGGTAACCGGAGTAATGTCAACTGACGCCATCAGCGATAGCGCTCAAAACCCCTGCCAAGCACCTCGTCTGACAGTAGCGACCCCGTCCGACAGCAAGGTGTGAAAGGTCGAGTCTTGGCTCTTACACTTAATATCGAGCGCGCTCTTTGCCATCGCACAGGTTTGCCATTCACCTCACGAACTCCCAATCCATATCCCCACTGCGAACACCAGCACTCCGCCCACCACGACCTGAAACGCCGCCGAGAGCAGCGGAGTATCCATATAGCGATTTCGAATCCAGGCGATCGTGGCTAACTCAGCGGCCACGATAATCACCGCTGCCATAAACGCCACATGGAAATTGGTGAGCAAGAACGGGAGTGTATGTCCAATCCCGCCTGCCGCCGTCATCAGTCCCGTAACGGCACCACGCAGCATCGGACGTCCGCGCCCGGTCATCGATCCGTCATCGGACAATGCCTCGGCAAACGCCATCGAAATTCCTGCCCCGATCGATGCCGCCAGTCCCACCAGAAACGCGTCATGGCTATTTCTGGTGGCGAATGCCGCCGCGAAGACCGGAGCGAGGGTTGATACCGACCCATCCATCAGCCCTGCCAGTCCGGGCTGCACAATCTGCAAAACAAACAGACGCCGCTGCGCTTCGTCTTCCGACTTCTTCGCCGCCTGAGGAATGCTCTCCGACATCGCCTCCGCGGCCACCTGGTGCTTGCGCTCGACTTCCTCCAGATCGCCCAGCAACTTCCGGATCCCCGCATCCGTCACCTGACCGATTGCCTTCTGATAGAACTGGCGCGTCTCCAGTTCCATGATCTCGGCTTGCTTCCGCACTTCCGCGATCTTTAAGGGTCGCGTCAGCCAGAACGGCCGCCGCTGCACAAACCCCTTCACATCCTGCCGCCGGAGCAGCGGAATATGCTCCCCAAACCGCTGCCGGTAGGTCGCAATCAGCGACGCCCGATGCTCCGATTCCTCCGCCCCCATGTCATCGAATAGCTTGGCCGTTGCCGGATAGGTCTCGCGCAGCCCGTCGGCGAAGTCGGCATACACGCGGCCGTCCTCTTCTTCCAGTGAAACCGCCAGAGCCAGAATTTCGCGCTCGGTCAAATCTTTGAAGTTTCGCGCCATGCGATCAGTGTACGATTTCTGGATTCAGTTTCAAGGTTGCGGTTTAGATACCGCCGCCCCGGCAACGCTTGCCTCTGCCACCACTGCAGACTTTGCCCACCCGCCCCGGCTCGCGCCATCTTGCTGCACACTGTGGTGCGCAACCTCTACAAAATGCACTGCCGTTTCGTCCGAACTCTGGCCTGCAGCAATGGAATCGAGCATGCTCTAACACCGGCAGGTTCACTCGGACCTTCGCCGGCAGACAGGGTTAATCCGCCGCCAGCGAACCGCCGGGCGAACGCTTCTTCAACTTTTGCATCGAGGTACATCCATGTCGATCTCCGGGATTCCCAGCAGCGCCTTCAATCCATACCAACTCGGCACTCCGACCAGCCTTCAACAGCAGGACTTCCAGCAACTCGGGAAGGATCTGCAGTCGGGCAATCTATCGTCCGCGCAGTCCGATTTCGCCATCTTGCAACAAGCCTTTTCGCAGCCCTCCACCGCTTCTGGAACCGCCGTTGCCACCACTTTCACCGCTACTTCCAGCCCCATCACCCAAGCCTTTAATCAGCTCTCTTCCGACCTTCAGTCCGGCAACCTGACGGCCGCACAAAAGGATTACTCCACCCTGCAGCAGGATCTTCAGAGCCCGGGCGGCGTGGGCCACCACTTGCACAATCACCACCGCATTCGCACCCCCGGGGTTGGAGACTCAGGCAACCAGAATCCCCTGCTTCAGGACCTCAACCAACTCGGACAGAGCCTTACTTCCGGCAACCTTACCGGCGCCCAACAGGGCTACTCAACGCTGCAGCAGGAGCTGCAACAGTTCGCCTTCGGCGGCGGGGCTCTCTCCAGTGAGTCACCCATGTCGCTCGAAGCCTGATCAGTTCGCGCGTGTGGCGCGGACAGACAATTTGATCCGCAAAACACAACAGCCATCAACCGTCAGTAAATCGTTGGCTGACGGCTGATGGCCGATTTCTATGAACGCCAAAAGCTGTTACCGCGCTGCTCGAGCGGCCTCGATCGACTCGTGCAGTTCGCGCTCCGCCGCTCGCAGATGCTCTTCCGCCTTGGCACCATGCCCTGCCATATCGTAGTGGTTGGCGGCGCGGGCACGGTCCATCGCGTGAATCGCTTCCTGGGTATGGCTATGGGCTGCTTCCAGATCTGCCCAGTCATGAACCTTCTCGGCAACCGCGATCCCGGCCACAAACGACAGACACACCGAAAGAACGGCAACTGCAATCGTTTTCTTCATAATTTGTTCCTCTCAAAGTTGTGGATTAGTCTGTTCCGACACTCACCGACTCCCGCCATTTTCCCCGACCGCCAACCTCCTGTCAAAATGAAACTAACGCATCCCAGTGTAATGATAGGTTCGTGTGGGACGGGCGGCTCTTCGGCAAGCTCAGGGCAGGCTCTGGCCCACGGCCTCTGATGCTGCCTTTGACTTCTGTGCCTGGAACCCGCGTGATCTAGATCACTGCCGGATGTCCGCCACTACCGCTACAGTATCCTCAGGCATGAGCGGATTCTCCATTCTCACCAACCGCAAGCGCGCCATCGTTGCCCTGGTGCACTCCTTGGTGTTCCTGGTGATTGCGGTGCGGCAGATGGTCGCCGCCAATCCCGCCGCCGGCATCTGGGTAGCCTCTGCGGTGTCCCGTGGCACGTGGATTCTCTGCGGAATTTTTGCCATCGTCTCCGCCATTCTGTTGTGGCTGCTCGTCATTTCCCGCGGATGGATGGAAAAGATCTATTTCGGACTGTGCACCGTCAGCGCCTCATCGGGCCTGCTCCGAACCGCTGCCGGCGACCAGACGTTTCACGCCGGCCTCTACATCCGGGTGGTGATGCTGGTCAGCGCAGTTCTGGTGGGACTGCTGATCGTTCGCATGCACTCGCGCAAGCTTGCTCCCGCAACCTCAGGATACGCCGAAGAAAGTTCTTAAGCGTTCTTCTCACCCACTTATCACATAGTCGTGCTATTATGCTGGCCGCCAATTAGGAGGTGGCTCCATGAAATTCTCATGTCTCGTTCTTGGTTTCGCCGTGGCTGTGCTCGTGGCAGCGCAGCCATGCCCGCCCAGAACGCTTTCACGCCCGATCAGGTGAAGTACGGCCCGGCGCCGGCTTTCCTGCCGCCCGGCGCGCAGTTGGCCGTATTGGAAGGCGATCCCATGGCTACTACCGGCGATTTCACGATCCGTCTCAAGATGCCGGATGGTTACAAGATCGCACCTCACACCCACCCCAATCGCGAGAATGTGACGGTGCTCTCCGGCACCCTGAAAGTGGGGATGGGCGATCAGTTCGACGCGACCAAAATGATGAGTTTCGCGCCGGGCAGTTTCGCTTATCTGGATCCGAGCATGCATCACTACGCCATGGCGTCTGGCGAAACGGTGGTGCAAATCCACGGCATGTCGCCGGTGAAGTTCAATTACATCAATCCGACGGACGATCCGAGCGGCAAGAAGTAGTCGGAGTTAGCGACGGAAGTACTGGTACCCGCCCTTTGCGGTAGAGCCGCAAGGGGCGGGCCACCTACGGGTACGATCAATCACCTGCACTCGGCCTGATGGGGGGTCGCAGCGTCTTCTCCCGCAACCGTGATCTGATCCATTCCCGCACATGCCATCGCTTGACGGCCCCGCTGGTCACATAGGGATCAGCGCGGGCAAACTTCTCCGCGACCTCGGGCGAGTCGCCCTTGAAGAGCAACACGGCGCCGTCTACTGGATTCGACAGCGCGCCGCCCAACACCAGTTCGCCGCGCGCGCTTGCCTGCCAGGCCTTTTCGAGGTGCGCATCCCTAAACTCCGCGCGCCTGGAAACGTAGTCCTCTCCAACCTCGTAGAACAACAGGTAATGCATGCGAGAGTCTCGCTTCTCTTGGGCCGCAGTCCCTCAGCGGCTGAAGCCGTTGGAATTTGGCCCCTAAACCGCAGCGGTAAACCGCTGCGCCACCCAAAATCAAGTGCCACATCGAGTTCTCCGGCGGCTTGCTACACCACAAAATACTTCGCTGCTGGATGATGTACTACGATTGCCGATGTACTCTGCTCGGGCTCCAGCAAGAAGCCTGACGTCAGGCGCACGCCTACGTTCTCTTCCGGCTTTAGCAAGGCGAACAGTTTCGTCTGGTCTTCGAGGTGCGGACACGCGGGATAGCCGAACGAATAGCGCGAGCCTCGATACTTCTGATGGAAGAGGTCGCGAATGTGCGGCGAGTCCTCGGCGGCTAGACCTAACTCTTCGCGCATTTTCTTATGGTGGAACTCGGCTAGGGCTTCGGCTGTCTCCACACTCAGGCCGTGGAGATAGAGGTAACGCGTGTATTCTCCGCCTTCGAAGAGACGCTGCGTTTCTACCGAGGCCTTCGGGCCTATTGTCACTAGGGACAGTCCAATCACGTCCATCTTGCCGGATGACGGCGCGGCGAAGAAGTCGGAGATGCAGAGTCGGCGGCCTTCCTTCTGGCGGGGGAAGGTGAAGCGCAGGAGTTCTCTTGGTTGTGTAGAGACGGGGCTTTGCCCCGTCTGGGCGGGGCGGAGCCCCTCCACCACACGGTTCTTGCCGATCTCCGGGTCATACACTACTACGTCGTTGCCGTCGCCTTGGGCTGGGAAATATCCGTAGACTACCTTCGGCTCGAACCAGCCTGCCGCCAGCACATCTTCTTCCAGCTTCTTCTTGATAGGACGGTACTTCTCTTCGACCAGCCTGGCGTAATCTTCCTGCGACGCGGTCTTGAGCTGCCACTGGTTCTTGAACAGCGCGGTGTCGTTGATGTAATTGAAAAGTTCGCGCAGATCGTAATCCTTGACCACGCGCACGCCCCAAAATGGAGGCTCGGGAATATTCGGAGCATCGGTCACCACCGGGCTGCGCTCGGAGAACACCGGGCCAATCTCTTCATCCACGGCTGCGGCTTTCGCGTAATCCTTTACTGTTTTCCCTTCCTGCAGGCGCGCCTCGCGCTTGCCGTCTGGTGACGCCAGGTCTTCCATCACGTGCAGGCCGGCGAAGGCATCCTCTCCGTAGAAGACGGCATTCGAATACTCGCGCCGCAGATCGTCTTCCACATACTTGCGGGTCAGGGCGGCGCCTCCGCAGATCACCGGGTACGCCAGTTTCTGCCGCTCCAGTTCCTGGATCACGTACTTCATCTCGAGCGTTGACTTCACCAGCAATCCGCTGAGGCCGATGGCGTCGGCCTGGTGTTCGTGCGCCGAGTGGATGATCGCGTCGCCCGCCTGCTTGATTCCCAGGTTCACTACCTTGTAGCCATTGTTGGACAAGATGATGTCGACTAGATTCTTCCCTATGTCGTGCACATCACCCTTCACCGTGGCGAGAATGATGGTGCCCTTTTGCTGGGACCCGGTCTTTTTCTCCATCTTCGGCTCTAGATAAGCTACGGCTGCCTTCATCACTCCCGCGGAATCCAGCACCGACGGCAGTTGCATCTTGCGGGCTCCGAACAAGTCGCCTACCGTCTTCATGCCGTCTAACAGGACCGTGTTGATCAAGTCTAACGGCGTGTACTCGACTAACGCAGCTTCCAACAATTCCTCCAGGCTGCGCTTGGTCTTGCCCTCGCCCACCGATTTTTCGCCGTTAATGATCGCGTACTTCAGCTTGTCTTCGATGGAAAGCGTTTCGACGTGTGCGGTGGTCTGCGCCTGCGCCTTGCCTTTCATGCCCGCGAAATGCTGCATGTAGACCTGCAGCGGATCGCCGTTCGAGCGGTCCTGGTAAATGAGTTTGCGCGCCAGTTCCACTTCTTCCGCCGGAATCTTGTACAGCGGATAAATCTTGGTGTAATTAACGATGGCAACGTCCAGTCCGTTTTCTACCGCTTCGTGCAGAAATACCGAGTTCAGAACGCGGCGCGGATAGGCGTCGAGGCCAAAGCTGATATTGCTCACCCCAAGCACCGTCTTCACTTCCGGCAGTTCTTCGCGGATGCGCTTCACTGCCTTCAAGGTTTCGATCCCTGCGGAGCGGTACTCTTCCTGGCCCGTCGAAATCGGGAGAGTCAGTGTGTCGAAGAGCAAGTCCACCGGACGAATTCCGTATTTTTGCGTCGCCAAATCAAAGATGCGGTGCGCGATCGCTACTTTTTTGTCGGCGGTGAGCGCCATTCCCTCTTCATCGATGGTCAGCGCGATCACCCCAGCGCCGTAGCGTTTTGCCATCGGCAACACTTTCGATGTGCGCTTCTCACCGTCTTCCAGATTGATGGAATTGATGATGGCTTTACCGGGGATACGCTTCAGCGCTTCTTCCACCACGTCCGCTTCGGTGCTGTCGATCAGAATCGGCGCGGGCACCCGGGTCGCGATTTTTTCGAGGATGGCGGAGATGTATCCTTTCTCATCTTCGCCTACTATGGCGCAGCACAGGTCGAGCATGTGCGAGCCTTCGTTGGCCAGCTTTTTTGCCAGCGTCAGAATGTCGTCGTACTTCTTCGCCTGTACCAGCTTGCGGAAATGATCGACGCGCGTCGTTGTGTTCATTTCTTCCGCTACGATCAGGGGCTTGGGCTCCAGATCCAGCGGGACCGAGGTGTAGGCGCTCGAGGCTGCGCCTACCGGTTTGACATCGCGCTGCACAGGCTTTACGCCGGACACCGCGTCCACCACGGCCTTTAGATGTTCGGGAGTGGTGCCGCAACAGCCGCCTACGATTCTTACGCCGTAATCCTGCACGAAGTGCTTGTGATACTCGGCCAAGTCTTTGGGCGCGAGTTTGTACACCGCGTGCCCGCCTACGTTCTGCGGCAGTCCCGCATTCGGCAAAACCGAAATGTGCTTGGTGGAGTTCAGGCCCAGATAGCGAACCGCCTCGTTCATTTCGGCCGGACCGGTGGCGCAGTTCAAGCCAATGATGTCGACGTCATAGGGTTCGAGCGCAGTCAGGGCCGCGCCGATCTCGGTCCCAAGCAGCATGGTCCCGGATTCCTGCAGCGTGACTTGCACCGTCACCGGCAGGCGCTTTCCCGCCTTGCGCATGGCCTCGATTGCAGCCACGGTCGCGATCTTGGCTTGCAACAAATCCTGACAAGTCTCAATGAGCAGCACATCGACACCGCCTTCAATCAGCGCCGCTGCCTGCTCTTCATAAGACTCCAGCATCGCGTCCCAACGGATGTGTCCTAGCGATGGCAACTTTGTCGTGGGGCCCATCGATCCGGCCACGAAGCGCGGTTTGTCCTTAGTCGAGAATTGTTGCGCCACTTCCCTTGCGAGTTGCGCCGCCTTGAGGTTGATCTCATGCACTTTGTCGCGCAGTTCGAACTCGCCCAGAACCAGGCCAGTCCCGCCGAACGTATTCGTCTCCACGACGTCGCAGCCCACGCGGAGGAAGTCGGCATGAATGTCGCGAATGATATCGGGACGGCTCAGCACCAGAACTTCGCTGCAGTTTTCCTTCCCCCAGTAATCGTCCAGTGTAGGGTTGCGCTTCTGGATGTTTGTTCCCATGGCGCCGTCGTAAACCACGACGCGTTCTTTTACGGTTTGTAGGAAGTTTGTCATTCGTTATCAGTCGTGAGTCGTTAGAACATGGTCGTTGGCCGTTTGCAGTTCGCCGGTCGCTATTCCCGGTTCGTCTAAACGTTGTTTGTCTAAGGGCTGATTTACGGCGAGAACCACCAGGGTGGCGTCGTCCTGGAATTGCGCGCCGCAAAAATCCGACACCTGGGCGAGCAGTTGGTCGTTCAACTCAGCAGCAGAACTGGCCGCGTGCGCCTTGCCGAATGCGGCGACCCTTTCCACTCCAAACTCTTCGCCGTGCTCGTCCTCGGCTTCAGTGATGCCGTCGGTGAATAGAAGCAGCCGGTCTCCGGATTTCAGATCGACACTGCAGTCCTGGTAATTCCACGCGGGGAAAACGCCGAGCACCGCGCCGCTGCCCTGATCCAGGGTGTACGCGGCGCCGGCCGAAACCAGGATCGGATAGGAATGGCCGGCATTGCAGTATCGAAACGCGCGCGTATTGGCGTCGAGAACGCCGCAGAAAAACGTCACGAACTTGTTCGCAGCGATGCTTTCGCAGAGCATGCCGTTCATGATCCCGCACACGCGCGCCGGACTATCCAGATCGCGCACCGATGCACGCAGGCTGGCCTGGACATTCGCCATAAGCAAAGCGGCGGCAACTCCCTTGCCGGAGACATCGGCAATGCAGATAGCCAGCCGGTTGCCGTCGAGCGGCAGCACATCGAAGTAATCGCCACCGACCGCGCGCGCCGGGCGCCAAGCGGTGGCTACGGCGATTCCGGGAAGCTGGGGGATTTCCTTGGGCAAAAGCGACTGCTGGATTTCGCGGGCGCGTTGCAATTCCTGCTCCTGGACTTCCAGGCGGGCTGCACCGGCCTTTACCATGCCCTGCAGTTCGACGTTGCGACGCTCCAGGCGCGCCCTCGTCTTGCCGTAAAGAAAATTCACCACGCCGTAGACGAAGGTGATCAGGAAGGGCATCTTCCAGCCGGTAGCGAGGTAGTGCCCAAGCGATTGCGGACTAGGCGGGGCGAACCACCAGACAATTACGGTGCTCACCGCGTAAACGGGAAACATCACGATGCATAGGAGAACCAGGAAGATCAGCCAGTCATAGGGAGACGGTCTTTCGTACAGGGCGTGCAGCCATTGCATCGGAGGCGTAAGAAAATTGCCGATGCACAGCGAGTACAAGATGACAGTGAAAGGATTGATGGGCTGGCCGATGGACCAGAAAATCGCGCCGACCAAGAGCGCAATGCACAGGTAGATGCCCTGACTGCGGAAGAAAACGCTCAACGATTTAGAGTCAATGGTCATGTCGACTAAAAGTCTTGACTGCTTTCCATACAACAACGCCGGTCCCTGCGGGACCGGCGTTTGGTGGAAAATCTCGAAGTTCGCTAGTCCCCGGTCACGCCAGCATCCGTCTCCGATTGCGCAAAAACCTGATTGGCTCCCATGTGTGCCGGAGCGGGGGCCAGCATCTGTTCTTTGCGGTAAATCAGATTGCTGGCATTGAAACTTGCCAACTCAAATCCATGGCCGTGCGTAATCGCATCCGTAGGACAAGCCTCCACACAATAACCGCAAAATATGCATCGATTGTAGTCGATGTTGTAGACCTGAGCGTAGCGTTCGGCGCCCGAAACTCTTTTCTCAGCGGTGTTTTCCGCGGCTTCTATGTAGATGCAATTCGCGGGACAGGCGGCGGCACAGAGAAAACACGCTACACATTTTTCCAGACCGTTTTCGTCGCGCTGCAGCACGTGCATGCCGCGAAAACGTTCCTGAAACTTCGCACCTTTCAGGGGGCCGGGACCGTCGGGATAGTTCTCCACGATGGAGGGCTGAAACATCTCCTTCAGGGTGATGGTCATTCCCTGGGCGATGGCTCCGACATTTTTGATCACGGACATGTTTTGACATTATAGCGGATATTGGACGGAGGGGCAGCTTCAGGCGCTGGCCACGGCAGCCAGGAGTGGTGGCGCCGGCGCGTTCGCAACCAGTAACTTGATGGTTACCCGCGCGCCGTGCGGCTTCACGTTTTCTATTTCGAGGTCTCCGCCGCGTTTCTTGACGATTCCGTAACAGACGCTCAACCCGAGTCCCGTTCCCTTGCCCACGGGTTTCGTCGTGTAGAACGGGTCCAGCGCGCGGTTCAGATTGCCAAAGCCGGGGCCTGTGTCCTCTACTTCGATCACCGCTCGCGGGCCGCTCTGGTAAGCGCGAATGCTGATCCGCTTGCTGCCGGCCATTCCCTCCAGGGCATCGTTGGAATTGTTGAACAGGTTGAGGAGAATCTGCTTGATTTCATCCTCGTTGACGGCCAGGGAGGGCAAGTCCGGTGCGATGTCGAGGTCAACCCGGACGTTGCGGGTGCGCGTGTGGTATTCGCGAAGCGCCAGCACCTGCTGGACGACCGGGGAGAGTTGTACCGCTTGAGTGTCACCCGTACTTTGCCGCGAAAACCGAAGCAGGTTGTCGATAATCCGTTGCATGCGTCGGGCTTCGCTGACCAACTGCGCGAGTTGCGCGCGAGCATGCGGCGCTGCGATGGCATCGTTGATCAGTTCACCGTACCCCATGATTGCGGTTAGAGGATTCTTGAGCTCATGCGCGACTCCGGCCAGCAGTTGCCCCAGGGCAGCCAGTTTCTCCGACCAGACCAGTTGCGTGTGCAAGGACTGCAGTTCGACGGCTAGCGCCAGGTCGGCTGCGAGCATTTCGATGTGGGACAATTCGAGCGCATAGATCGTACTCGTGTCTCGTGGCGCAGCCAATCGGATGCAGCCCAGGTATGCGCCTCCATCCGAGCAAAGAGGAATCAACAGCTCTTCGCCGAGCTTTTCGGTGTTCCAGCGCGCAGTCGGGTTCTCGTGCGGCGCGAACGGAATTGCTTCCTGGGGAGGCAGTAAGTACGAATTCTTCCCCATGAGTTGCGCCTTGGAACACAGACTCTTAATGTGATCGAGCGTCCAGTCGTCAGTTCGAACATGCAGTTTCCGCAATGATTCGACCGACAGTCCTCTGGAGCCAGTCACCTTCAACCTGCGCTCTGCATCTTCGAGTTGGACCACCGCCACACTGAAGTTGCTGACGTCGGTGATCGCCGCGGCGATGGCGGGGCAAATGGTATCCAGTTCCGCACCACTCAACAGCCGGGAAGTGATGGCCGAGAAGCGCTCCAACAGACGGTTGAGCCGTTCCGCCTTGTATTGCATGCCAGCGATCGATTCTGACTTGCCTTCCACCACCGCCAGAATCATTCCAAGAGCGACAAAAAGCTTGGGAGTGTTCCACAGTTCTGCGGGAAGCATCAGGTGGGGAGTGAGACGATGGATCAACCATGCGATGGGGAACGCGGCTCCCCAGCTGAAGAATCCACCCGAGATTGTCAGAATGGCGGGTGAAGGGCGCCAGTGGTTTCGGCAAATGAACACACCCGCCAAACCAAATCCGATGGCAAGAAGTGCAACCGTACCTTCTTCAAACGAGCCGCGGAGCGCGGCGCGAATCGCCCATGCCCCGGCTAGGCAACTCAGGAAGGTTGCGGCTACCAGTGGCACCGACAACTTCCTGCTTACCTTGGTGAAGAAGAACACCGCTCCGCCGAAGCAGGCTGCGAGGCACAAGACATAAGGCCATCGCGCCTGCACGTGATAGCAGGCGCATACCGCGTAAACCGTGGAAGGCACACCCAGCACGAGCAGCAGGAGAGTCCGCTTGGCGTAGTCCTCGGCCACCACGGAGACTGAAACCAGAAAAGTGACCGCAGCGGCCTGCAACGATCCGGCATCGACGGCCAACAGAAAGGAATTGGCGGGGCCGTGATCTGGCTCCAGCAATTGCGCCAGGAAATGGGTGAACACCAGCGTCCAGCCCACAGTCCAGAGTGTCAGGCGGGCGCTGCGGCCGTGGCGCTTCAGACCCACAAAGATAATGACCAGCACGCCCACGATCAAAAATGTCGGAATCTTTTCGAGGACATCCATTTAGGGATACATAGGGGGGAGAAGCATTGTCTCGGCAGTAATCAACAGTAACCAACTGTAGAACTATCGGGCAACGCCAGAACGTGCCATCGGCGTGGCACTGATGTTGGGCCGCATGCACGTTGGTGCCATGGGGCTACCAAGGACGGGGGCACTTTCGAGGACATGGAAATCTTCTTCTTAAGGTTGAGACTCTACTGGTGCGCTCGGTCGCCGGCGCAAGAGTGGCGTTTCAATTTATGGCCTGCCGTTGGTTATGCTTTTCTCGGTTCATTTTCTTTGTCATCTTCTTCGCGGTTTTCGTTTCTTTTTTCGGCGGCGGTTTCGTTGCCGTCGCCTTCGGTCAAGGGCCTGGCAATAAAACGAGGAGCGAAAATCGCGACGGAGATCGTCCATACCTGCGCGATCAATTGAATTCGAATTGGAGCCTGCGAGGGCGGAGTGTGCCTGGGGAATCGGCGGCGGGGCTGCGGTTTCGGGCATACCGCCAGAAGATGGCGATGCGGGCGCGGCGCGCGGCTGCGAATGCGGCTTCGTCCCCCTCAACTGCTCCGCTCTCCCCACACCCACTCATCGCAAAGAACGCGATGAGTGGGGCACCCGCTGCGTCTCCGGGTCCCGCAGTGTGGTCTGCTCTGGGACCGGCTCCGCTGGCTTCCGATGCTACCGGCGATGGGATGCAGGACTACAACTGGGTTTCGGGACGCGCCACTTCGGTGGTGATTGATTCGGCGGACCCTAGCGGAAACACGGTGCTGCTGGGCGGCGCTTATGGCGGACTTTGGAAATCGACGAACGCAGGCAGTTTGAATTCCAATCCTGCTTCGGTCACATGGCAGGCTTTGATTGACGATCAGCCGACGCTGGCAGTGGGCGCGATTGCTTTGCAACCTGGCAACAGCAACGTGATTTTGGTCGGAACCGGGGAGACCAACAGTTCGGGCGATTCTTATTACGGGCTGGGAATTTTGCGTTCCGCGGATGGAGGTTCGACTTGGAGTCAGATCCAGAACGCGGCTAGCGGTCAATCCTTTCTGGGAATTGGATTCAGCAAGATCGCTTTCGGGAGCACGGCGAATCCCGCCATTATTCCTGTTGTAGCGGCGACGGCTGGCGACAACGGCTTGTACCTTGGGCTGGAACAGGATGGGAATTCCACCGCGCGTGGACTTTACTCTTCGACGGACGACGGAGTGACGTGGAATCGCGCCACTCTGACAGACGGCGCGGTCCCCTCATCGGCTACGGCGGTGATTTACAACCCACTTCAGGGTGCGAGCGGGACTTTCTACACTTTTGTCCGGCGTCACGGGCTGTACTCATCGACCGACGGGCAGAATTTCACGCGGTTGCCTACGCAACCGAGCGCGGGTCTGGCATCGGCGAATTGCCCGGCGAGTTCGAACGCGACCAGTTGCCTGATCTATCGCGGCGAGTTTGCGGTGGTGCCGGGGCGCAACGAGATGTATGTGTGGGTGGTCGATGTACAGCCCGACGTCAATGGGAACCCAGCGGCCGTTGACGAGGGCATCTATCAATCGACGAACGGAGGGGCGAGTTGGACACAGATTCCGGACAACGGCATTACCAACTGCGGCGACAGCGCGTTTGGTCCCAACAGCGGCTGCGGGGTGGAGCAGGGTTGGTACAACCTGGAGTTGGCGGCGATCCCCAATGCGGCGGGCACCGATGTTTATGCGGGCGCGGTCAATCTTTACAAGTGCACGCTAACGTCCGGAGGCAGTACCTGCACGCAAGGCGACTGGATCAATCTTACGCACGTGTATGGGTGCAACCCAGGTCCGCTGGCGGCGCTGGCGCATGTGCATCCGGATCAGCACGGGATCGCGTTCATGGTGGCCGGCGGCAAGACGCCGGGCTACTTCGCACATGATGGTGGCATCAGCCGGACGCTGGATGGCTATGCCGGATTGAACACGGGAAGTTGTGCGGGGGCGAATCAGTTTGACAGCCTGAGCCAGAGCCTGGGCTCGATGACGGAGTTTATCGCCTTCTCCGCGGACCCCTCCGACGCGGACATTCTGCTGGGGGGAGCGCAGGACAACGGCTCCCCTAAGGCCAGCGGCGCTACCGGCAACAGCACCTGGCAGAATGCGCTGGGCGGGGATGGCGGATTCAACGCCATCAATCCTCAGAACCCTGACGAGTGGTTTGCGGCGAATCCCTACGTCACGATTGTGAAGTGCGAGTTGGGAACGGCTTGCAACGACGCTGGGTTCTTCGAGGTCGTTACTTCGGCCAGTCTCGGCGGAGATCAGGGCGCTTTTTATACACCTTACATTCTGGATCCGCAGAATAGCGGCGAACTGCTGGTGGGAACCTGCCGGGTGTGGCGGATCAGCACGAGCGGAAGCGCGCCGCTGCAACTGAGCAACGACTTCGACACGTTGGGCACGGGTGTGTGCACGGGGAGTGAGATCAACCTGGTGAATGCGCTGGCCGGGGGCGGTCCCAAGGACACGAACAACAATTCGAAGGTGGTGTATGCGGTAACGAATGGATACGGGCCGCTGAGCGGGATGCCCGGCGGCGAGGTTTGGGTCACGACCAACGCCGGCGTCACGTTGATGACGAATGTTACACAAAATGTAAATCCAAACGGCTATGCGATTTCGTCGGTCGCGATGGACTCGTCGGATGCGACTGGCAATACGGCGTATGCCGGAATTATGGGATTCAGCACGCCGGGATTTCCCACGTCGCATGTATGGAAGACGGCGAATGCTGGCACGAGTTGGACGGACTGGACTGGCACCGGGTTGCCGGACGCTCCGGTGAACGCCTTGCTGGTGGATTCGCAAGCGGGGGTGGTATACGCGGGAACCGATGTCGGCGTATTTGTCAGTTCGACGACTACGGCCAGTTGGACCGAAGTTGGTCCTGCGCCGGGAGCGGGGGTGTCGGGATTTCTGCCGGACGCTCCGGTAACGGCGCTGCAGCTTTTTAATCCTGACGCGGGCACGAAAACACTGCTGGCATCGACGTACGGGCGGGGCATTTGGAGCTTCGCGCTGGTGACGTCGCCAGACTATACAAATGGGATTTCCGATTCGCCGCAAACGGTGTTTCCTACGCAGACGGCCACGTTCAACGGCACAGTGACGGCGAAAAACGGATACGCCAGCGCGGTAAATTTGAGTTGCACCGGCGGTGCGCCGGCGACCTGCACGCTGCAGCCGACGCAGGTGACATTTCCGGGAAATCCGACTGCGGCCTACACGGTGACGGCAGGCGGGAGTGTCGGTGATTACAGTTTCAACGCGCATGCGTTGGGGACGGACGGTAAGGCGATTACGCACGACGCGCCGATAATGCTGCATGTCGTGGACTTCAGTTTGACGGCGCCCAGTCCGAATGCAATGAGTGTGGCGACGGGAGGAACGTCGGGGGCGAGCACGTTTCTGGTGATGGCGTCGGGAAGTTTTGCGGGAACGGTCGCTCTCGCTTGCTCGGGGCTGCCAGCGGGAACGGCTTGCGTGTTTTCGCCATCGAACTCGGTGAATCCGACTTCTTCGTTACCTGTGACGGTTACGTTGACGGTGACGGCGTTGCCCGGGACTCCGGCGGGCGGTCCGGCGGCGGTGACGATTTCGGCAATGACTGCGGGAGCTCCTACGCCCAAGACGCAAGCATTCGGGCTGACCGTAACGGGACCGCCTCCGGATTTTGCGATTGCCGTGACGGCGACTCCGAATACGACGGTGGCAAATCAGAATGTGACGTGGAATGGAACGCTGACGGCGGCGAACGGATACAGCGGAAGCGTGACGCTGACTTGTACGACGGGAGCTCCGGGAACATGCGCGAGCACGCCTTCGACGCTGACGCCGACTGCTTTGGGTGCTGCGTTTACGGTGAAGTTGGGCAGCGCGACGGCGGGAACGTCAAACTTTACGATTCAGGGAACGGATGGGACACTGACTCATGCTACGGCGACGGAGACTTTGACGGTGGGAACCGATGTTACGTGGACGGACACTGGCAACGCCTCGGTTACGGTAGCGGCGGGACAAAGTGCCAGCTATACGTTCTCGGCGGTGCCGGCGGGAGGTGCGGCTTTTAGCTCGGCGGTGAGTTTTGGCTGCACAGGCTTGCCGGCGTTGACTAGCTGCGGGTTTAGTCCGGCAACGATTGCGGCGGGTGCGGGGACGACTCCGGTGACTTTGACGATTGCAACTACGGGGCCGAACCTGGGGACTGAGTCGCGGCCGAGGATGAAAGCCGTCCTGCCCACGGCTTGGACGGCCGGGGGCGGCTGTCCCTACGCGTTCATATTGCTGGTGGTGGGAATTGTGGGGCTGGGGATAAAGAGACGCGGCGAGCCGCGTCTCTACGGAGGGATCGCCGGCATTTGTCTGGGGTTTGGGTTGATAGCGCTAATCGCTTGCGGCGGGGTTGGGGGTGGTGGTACCACCCCGCCTCTGGTCACCGTTACCGTGAATCCGGGATTGGCGACTTTGTTTGCTAATGAAGCGGGTAACTCGTGGCCGGCGGGAGCTACTCAGCAACAATTCAAAGCGACCGCGAATGGCTCGACTGATCAGAGTGTCACTTGGGCGGTGACGGGCGGCAGTGGGAATGGCACGGTGGACGGGAATGGGCTGTATACGACTCCGGCGGTAGTGCCGAATCCGGGGACAGTGACGGTTACGGCCACATCGACCGCCGCCGCGACTCCGGGATCGACTTTTGTGACGGTGGCGACGCCGACGGCAGCGGGTACGTCGCAGATTACGGTGACGGCTACGGCCACGGGTGGGGTGGCGCACGGGAGTGTGGTGACGCTGGTTGTGCAGTGAGGCCGAATTCACCGCCGAGACGCAGAGTACGCCGAGAACAATTTCTTGTAGAAGCGCAGACTCACGTCTGCGCTTTTTTCTTGCGCCACTGGTCTTACGTCACATCTTCTTGTTCTTCTGTCACGTTGACGGGACGCGGGGGTGAGGTAGGATCATCTTCGGTGAGGCACGGGCGAGTCGCCCGTCCCCACCCACACTAGACACTCATACTTATGACTTATGACATTGCGGTGGTTGGCGGAGGGATTGTTGGGCTTTCGTTTGCCATGCAGGCAACGGAGAAATTTCCCCGGCTGCGGGTGGTGGTACTGGAGAAAGAAGCCGGCGTAGCCCGTCACCAGACGGGACACAATAGCGGCGTAATCCACAGCGGGGTGTATTACAAGGCGGGATCGCTGAAGGCACGGTTGTGTGTGGCGGGGGCGCGCGAGATGGTGGAGTTCTGCTCGCGACATGGGATTCCGCATGAAGTGTGCGGGAAATTGATTGTGGCCACGAACTTGGAGGAGGCGGCACTGCTTGACGATCTGCTGGCGCGGGGTGTGGCCAATGGGCTTGAGGGTTTGTGTTTGCTTTCGCGCGAGGCAATGCGGGAGATCGAGCCTCATGTGGGAGGGGTGCGGGCGCTGAAAGTGCCGTCGACGGGAATCACGGACTATTTGGCGGTGACGGCGAAGTATGCGGAGATCGCGACCGGACGCGGGGCGGAGGTCAAGACGAATGCCGGGGTGGTGGGATTTGAGCGGACTTCGGACAACAAGCAGGAAGCGGTAGTGGTCCAAACACGCGGGGGAGATTTTTCAGCGCGGTATGTGGTGAATTGTGCTGGGCTGTATAGCGATCGCGTGGCGCGGTTGGCGGGAGACGATCCGGGGATGTTGCTGGTGCCGTTTCGCGGGGAGTATTACGATCTGGCGGCGGCGCGGCAGGAGTTGGTGCGAGGGTTGATTTATCCGGTGCCCGATCCGCAGTATCCATTTCTGGGGGTGCACTTCACGCGGCGGATTCAAGGAAATGTGGATGCGGGGCCGAATGCGGTGCTGGCGTTCCGGCGCGAAGGCTACCGGTGGTCGGATTTCGATCTGGGCGAGGCGATGGAAGTGTTTATGGATGCGGGGTTTCGAGCGATGGCGCGGCGGCACTGGAAAAATGGACTGAAGGAGTTTCGGCGGTCGCTGCGGAAACGGGAGTTTGTGCGGTCCTGCCAGCGCTTGGTGCCCGAGGTGCGGATGGAGGATATGACTCCGGGCGGGTCGGGAGTGCGGGCGCAGGCGGTAGGGGCGGATGGGGCGCTGGTGGATGATTTCCGGTTTGCGGGGCGCGAGCGGTTTTTGCATGTGCTGAATGTACCTTCTCCGGCGGCGACGGCCTCGTTGCCGATTGGGCGGGAGATACTGAAGATGGTGCCGGCGGAGATTACAGGGTAGCTGGTGTAATCTTCCGTAGAGACGAGGCTTGCCTCGTCTCACACGCAGCAAGACGCGGCAAGCCGCGTCTCTACCAATGGGTGGGGAGAATTCGATATGGCGCAAGGGTTGAGTTCGAAGAAAAAAGTGGCGGTGTTGGGCGCGGGGAAAATCGGGTCGATTCTGCTGCAATCTTTCTTGCGCGATGGATTGCTGTCGCCGGGGCAGACCTGGGCGACGGTGGCGCATCCGGAGCGGGCGCGGATGCTGAAGGACAAGTTGAAGGTACACGCGGGCACCGACAACTCGGAGGCAGTAAAGGACGCGGACATTATCTTTCTCTGCGTGAAACCGCAGGTGGTGGCGGACGTGGTGCGGGAGATCCGCGCGCACTTGCATGGGAAACAGTTGGTCATTTCGGTGGCAGCTTCCGTTCCTACGGAAATGATTGAGCGGGCGATGGAAAAAGAAGTTCCAGTGGTGCGGGCGATGCCGAATACTCCTTGCGTGCTGGGCGCGGGCATGACAGCGCTGTGCAAGGGGAAGTTCGCGACCAGGCAGCATCTGGAAATGGCGACAAGGTTTTTCGACGCGGTGGGACGGACGGTGGCCCTGGATGAGAAGCATATGGATGCGGTCACGGGATTGTCGGCTAGCGGGCCGGCCTATATCTACATCATTCTGGAATCGCTGGCGGAGGCGGGAGTGAAGGTGGGACTGCCCCGCGATGTAGCGACACTGTTGGCGGCGCAAACGACCATGGGCGCGGCGCGGGTGGTGCTCGAGACCGGAGATCATCCGGCGCTGTTGAAGGATGCGGTGACCACTCCGGCGGGATGCACGATTGACGGCATCATGGAACTGGAAGAAGGCAAGCTGCGCGTGACTTTGATCAAGGCAGTGGTGAAGGCGGTGCAGCGGGCCAAGGAGTTGGCGTTCTCGTAAAGCAAAACTGCCGCTTCTCGAAAAGCACGAGAGGTGGGAAACCCTGGGTCACATATTACCGAAGCCACCTGACCCCGATTACTTTCGACAGTTTCCGCCCACCGCGTCATGCCTATAGATTAAAAGGGAAAGGTGATATTTCCCCCATGCGTCGAGTAGGCAGTTTGATAGTAGCGGCAGCGCTCGCTGCCGGTCTGTTCACGTGGACTGACACGGCTCAGGCTGCGGGACGAAGAGCGGTGGACAGAGTTCCTGCAGTTTATCCTGAACTCGCAAAGCGCAACCGCATTCGCGGTGTAGTGAAGGTCGAAGTTGTCGTCCGCGAAAATGGGAGTGTTAAGTCCACGAAGGTGTTGGGGGGAAGCCCGCTGCTGATCGACTCGGCCGCCGATGCGGTTCGCAAGTGGAAGTTTGAGCCTGCATCCCAGGAAACCACTGAAGTTGTGCAAATCGAATTCGCGGAATAACCGCAATTCGTAAGCGCCACGGAACGTCCACTTGCGTCGCCCACCTACCCTTTGATTTGGTCGGTGTCCCACTTCTCGAAAAGGACGAGAAATAGGGCTCGCCCCTTTACGCAAGCGACCAGGTTTCGACGCAGGGCTTTAGTGTTGATCGTGGTCGTCGTGATGGTCCTTGTCGTAGTGGTCACCGCAACGACGCTTTATTTCTTCGAGTTGGTCGCGGCGCTTGCGGGCTTGTTTGCTGTCCTCGCCATGGTGCTGGATCGCGCCGCGCAGTTTGTCCTCTGCCTGGTGAATTTGTTTTTCACATGCATCATGCCGGTCGTCTCTATCCTGTGCGCGCACCCGGAGAGACGATCCCACCAGGCCTACAATCGTCAGCAATGCAGAAAATTCTGATCATTCGGGGCATGTTTTTCTCCTCGTTAATCGTGTTTTGGGTTAACGCTCAGCGTCGACGCAGTGGCCCTATTTTCCTGAGGGTAGTCCGGGTTGTGCGCTTTCGCAAGAGCGGGAGCGGACTGGATGCGCAGCGCTCGTCCTAGCGCACCAGCCCTACTGGCCTGTCCCTGTCAGCTTGATTACTGCCGGGCCCAGTGGCGCACTGTGTGTAACCGTCGCGGCACCAGTGATGGCTCCGGTCAGGTTGGGCGTGAAGGTTACGCTGAAGGTGCACTTCGCTCCAGCGGCGACGCTTGCGCCGCAGGGATTGGCGCCCGATGGGGCAGCGCTGAAATCTCCGCTGGCCACGATGCTGGAAATTGTGACGGTCGCTCCGGAGTTGTTCGTCAGCGTAACGGTCTTAGCTGCGCTGGTGGTGCCGACGTTTTGCGCAGCAAACGCGAGACTGGCCGGCGACAGTGCCACGGGGAGCGCTCCGGTGCCGGTTGCGTTGACGATCTGTGGGCTGCCTGCGCCCGAAGTGGCGATGGCGACCGCGCCCTTGATCGATCCGGTGTTGGACGGGGTGAAAGTCACGGTCAGCGTGCATTTTGCGGATGCGGCAAGCACGCCTCCGCAGGGCGAGGTTCCGCTGCCTACCGCCGCGTACGCAGCGCTGGCGCTGATGGTGTTGATGGTCACGGAACTGGCGCTACTGTTGCTGACGGTGATCGTCTTGGCAGCGCTGGTTGCACCGATCCCGGTCGCGGCAAAGGTCAGGGTTGCCGGGCTGAACTTCAGTGGGACGGTCGGGCCTCCCGTACCGGTTCCGGCAAGCGCAACGATTTGCGGGCTGAAGACGCCGTTGGTGGTGATCGCGAGGCCACCGTTGATGGAGCCAGCAGACTTGGGCGTAAAGGTGACGGAGATAGTGCAACTCGCAGCCGCCGCGAGCAAGGAGCCACAGGTTCCACCGGTAATGGAATAATCGGCGCTGACTACAGAGCTCAGGCTGATGGTAGTGGTCTGTTTGTTGGTCACCGTGACGGTCTCAGCCAATTGATTACCAACGGCGACACTCGAAAAGCTCAGGCTGGCCGGCTTGAACGAGAGCGGAGCCAAGCCCGTGCCCGTGAGTTTCACCAGTTGCGGGCTGTTGCTAGCGCCGTCGGTGAACGTGAGTGCGCCCGTGATGGCTCCGACAACAGGAACGCTGAAGGTGACTTTAACGGTGCAACTGCTATGGGCGGCGAGAGAACTGGAGCAGTTGTTGGTCTCGGTAAAGTCTCCGCTGGCAACAATCGAGCTGATGCTGAGAGAACTTGAACCGGAATTGGTGAGAGTGACAGTCTTAGCCGGTGTAGTTGTATCAGCGACCACGCTCCCGAAGCCCACGCTGGCCGGCTTTAGGCTAGCAGTCGCACCTGAGGCGAGCAGGACGTAGAACGTGGTTGGGACATAGGCGGCGCAGCCGGCGCCGGAGGGAAAGTTGCCGACCGCGACCTGGAAGGCACCAGGCGTGGCAATGTCGGTGGCCGTCATCGCCACGGTGATCTGGGTGGAGTTCACAAACGTTGCGGCGCGATAGAGCCCGCCGATGTACGCGGCGGTCGCTGAGGTGAAGCCCTGACCGTTGATGGTCAGCGTGAATGGTCCACCGCCCGCAGTTGCAGTGGTCGGACTAATGCTGGTGAGTTGGAGCCGCGTCGAGGTGGTGCTGTAATCGGCGGCGACCAGCACTTCGTCGTTGACGGTAAGGTTTTGCATGCTGGCGGTTCCGCTCAGGTCGTAGAGCCATCCGGTAAAGATCCAGCCGGCGTTAGGAGTCTCGCTGAAGCTGATGAGACTGCCGCTGGGGTAGTAACCGTTCTCGGTGGATACGGGTGAGACATTGATCGCCCCCGCACAGGACTCCAAGGCGTAGTCGGTAACGTAATAATTCCCGGTGATGTTGGCGGTGTAGGTAGCGCCGCCACTCGAGGGCAAAGTGACGCTGTGGGTCTGGGCACCGCCGTCATTCCAGCTGGAAAAACCGAAGTACGTATTCGAACTCCAGGGATATTGCGGCGAGTTGACGCTGAGACTGTGCGAACTCGATGCGGTCCAGGTGGAATCGTAGGGCAGGGCGAAATTTACCGGCGCATACCAGAAACTGTTGTCTACGGTAACCCCAACATTCGATTCCAGCGGATTGGTGGTCACGGTATAGACCGGAGAGCTGGTGAAATACGTGGTCAGGTTGATGGAACTGCCGTCATCCATCACATAAAAGGTCTTGGGATTCGCGCCGATCCCGCCGGGCAGGTAGTAGGGAGAATTGATGTAGTTGTAAAAATTCTGGCCTGTGGACGGCGCTGCGGTCAGCGTAACCGGTTGCCGGATGATGTAGTACTGGCCGGAGAGCCCGGAATAAGTTTGCGGCGCGGGCGAGGGTGTGACGGTTCCGGTACCGGACGGATAAATCGCGTTCACGTAGGGAACGAGCTGAATGAAATTCGCCGAGTAAACCGTGACTGCGGGCGCGGTCGAGGGCTCGGTCACCATGTTGTTGCCGGGGGTGACAGTGATGGAGTGGCTGACGGCGGTCGAATCGTTCCAGCGTCCGTAAACGTAATTGACGCCACTAAGGGTCTGCGGCGCGGAAGGGACATCCAGAGTGTGGTTTGAATTCAGCGCCCAGGCGTAGGTTTGTGGAGTGGTGACGGTCGATCCGTCCACGGTGACCTGCAGTCCCGGCGGGTTGCTGGTGACAGTGACTTCGGCCGGGATGGCACCGTAGAGACGGAGAATGCCGTCAATATCACCGGTGCTGTAGCCGTTCGGGTTGGAGAGTGGGATGCCCGCGGGGATGGTTTCAATGCAGGACTCTCCGTTGCGCGAGAAGGAGAACGCGGGGTATTCCATGACCGAGGCGTAGTCGTAGAGCGTGAGTTCCTGATCGTTGTCGAGAAGCTGATCGAAGTTGGAGCGGGACGCTTTGATGACGGCGTTGTAGTTGACGTTGACATAGGTACTGCGGTCGGGACGCGACTGCTCGTGCCAGACGCCGACGGTGTGTCCCATCTCGTGCAGGATGGTTGCAACCGTGCAGGTCGCTGAGCCGCCCACCGTCTGTTCACCGCCGACACGGCCTTCGTAGGCCTCGCAGACTCCGCTGGTATTGCTGGGATCAAAATAGAAGTTCACGTAGTCGGTTTGAGTGGTACGCGCAACCAACTGGATGACTCCCGAAAACGTGCTGTTGAATTGCGAGATAGCGGTGTTGAGGTTTGTCATATCCCCAGAGGTCGGGTCGATGATGTAGGGGATCTCATAGGTGCTGCCAACTTTGGACCAGAGATAACTGGAGTAGGCGACGCCCAGACTGTTGCTGTGAACACCGTTGGGCGATTGCTCGACATGATCGAGCAGGATGTCTCCCTGATAGACAGCTTTGCCACTGCCGTCTGCTCCCAGGACCCAGGTATAGGTGACTTGCCGGTCTCTCCAAATGCCGGTGCGAAGCTCAGATTGCTGAGCGAACAGAGCGGTAGCGAAAAGAAGCACAAGTATGGCGGAGAGCGCGACGCGCAGTTTGGTCACAGTACCTCCTGGGTAAGACGAGACAGCCGGAAAAAGGGGGATCCCTGGGTCAACGGACGTGGGGGCGTCTGTATTGAAGCTAGTTTGGGGGTGGGAACGGGACGGTGTCAAGGGGGATGGGCCGTGCCGCGATTCTGGAATTCGATTCGCAGTGTTGATGAACGATCAGTTGGGGAGAACGAAGCCGAGAGTCACATCGGTCTGGAACGTGGCCGGGCGGTCGTGGTTTCGGTAGGGTTGGTAGCGCCAATTGCGGACGGCTTCGGTAGCGGCGGCGGCGAGCGTGGGGTCTCCGCTGAGGGTGCGGATGTTGGAAACCGAGCCGTCTTCGGCGACTTGGACCTCAAGGACTACGTTGCCGGCGCGGCGGGCGGCGAGAGCTTCGGGAGGATATTGGGGCTCGGTACGGCTGAGCAAACGGGTTTCGGCTTGTGCCGGAGAGAGCCAAACGCTCTGGAATGGAGCGATCTTCGTCGCCGACGATGCTTCGACGATCGCGTCGCTCGATTGCTTGGTGGCATCGGGATTGGCTGCCTGATGCTGCGCCCGGTCAGGCTTGGGGGCAGCAGGCTTCATGCGGAAGATGACTTTGCCTTTTTCGTAGACGACTAGTTCGTCCGAGGCGGGCGCGGCGGCCTTGGTTTTTGTCTCAGCGGATTTGGTCGCGGCGGCGGATTTTGTGGATTGGTCCGGCTGCGAGTTGGTTGGTGGCGGAGCGGTCTGAGTGTGGGACGCGCTGGGAAGCAGCCATCCAATGCGGGAACCGATGATGAAGCTGACGGCGAGAGCAACAAAAATGGCCAGGGTTCCGAGGATCAGAGTCCAGGTCTGGTAAGGAGGACGGCGAGTGGGTAGTGGGCCGCCGGCGATGTCATTGGACGGGATGAGCGCGGAACGGCCTGACGCTGGCGGGGCGGGCTTCGATAGAACGGGTTTCGCTAGAACGGTCTCCGGTAGCACAATCCCCGGCACATCGGCCCGGGCGGTCATGGACTGACTAAGTTCGGTGGCGGCGCGACGAATGCGAGCGCACTCCTCGGCGAAACCTTCGAGCAGGTCCTGATGGAAATTCGAGAAGGCGGCGGGAGAGGTCGAAAAGGCTTCGAGGACTCCGCTGACTTGGGCATTCTTGTCGTGACTGTCAGAGACGCTGTCAAAGACGGGAACGATGAGGATGGAGCGGATGCCGAGGCGCTGGGCAATGGCGGAGTCGACGAGCGGGTCGAGCTCGGTGTCCGCGGAACGCTGGGGTCGACGCGTTTGGAGACAGGCTCCGGAGAGACCGTCGCGGGTGTTGAGGGGGATGCCGAGATCGGGGGCCACCGGTCCGGTAGCGGCGCGGCAAACCATTTCCTCTCCGCGAAAAAGGGCGAGGGCTGCGGAGCTGGCGCCTGTGGCATCGGCGGCGCGGACCACGAGTTCGTTGAGAACTAAATCGAGAGCGAGGTCGGGCGGGAAACCGGCGAGCAAGTGCTGCTCGAGGAGGCGGGTCAAGTCAAGATGCGAATCGTCAGAGCGGAACTCGGACCTCGACATGGGTTGCGGGAACATGATTTGTTCCGGCAGCCTGCGGTGATGCGGGGGAATACAGGCTCAGAGCGAGTTTCCCGCGAAACGAGGTGGAAGTCAATTGGCAGATGGATTGGGCAATCGGGTAATTTTGCAATTCCGGCCCGCGAGCAGGTCAGTAATCGAAACGGAGGCGAATAGAGACGGTTCGGGGCGAGGCGATGGCGGTCCCGGAGAAGACGCTGGCAAAGTTGATCAGGTTGAGGCGGTCGTTAAGATTGCGGACATCACCCTGCAGGCGCAGGGCTCGCGACTCTTTTTTGTAGAGGTCGAAGGCGACAGAGAGATCGACAGATAAGGATGGGCGCACGCGTCCGGCGTTGAGGTTGACGCGGTCGACGACGGCCTGGCCGAATTCTTCGACCAGGGTTGCGGTCGATTGGCCGTTCACTTCGACGGGAAGACCGGTGCCATAGGAGGCGCCGGCGGAGGTCCAAAAGCGCGACCAGGGCTGGTACCGGAGCTGCCCGTGCAGGGTGTGACGCTGGTCCTGGGAAACCCAGATACGGGAACTGGAGTTGAGGAGATCGGAAGCATCCTCGCCAAGAAACAATCCGCCGGCGACGGGAAGGTGCGCGGAGGCAACCATGTAGGAGTAGTTGAACCAACCCGACAAGGGTCCCCACTGCGGCAGGGCGAACTGGCTTTCCGCGCCGTAGATGTGGGCGGAACTGAGGGCGATGGGAAAGCTTACGCCGGTATCCAGCAGAACATCATCGTCGGCAAAATTGCGGATGTCACGGCGGAAGAGATTGGCGGAGAGGTGCGCCTTGCGGAAGAGTTCTTTGGTCGCGCCGAGTTCATAGTAATTGCCGCGCGAGGGGCGGACGGGGAGTTGGGCAACTTCCTGGTTGAGAGTGCGGGCTTCGGGCGAGGTGCTCAGCAACAGGTTCTCGATAGCGGGAGTACCGAAGGCGCGGTCGTAGGATCCGCGGAAGACCAAACCGAGTTTAGGAACGTACCAGGCAAAACCGAAGCGCGGGCTCCAGGCCGAGTCGGTGACGCGAACGCTGTAGTGGTCGAAGCGAATTCCTCCGCTCAGGTTGAGGTTGCCGAAGTGAGCATTGTCCTGGATGAAAAAAGCCTGCTCGCGGTCATCGCCCGACCGGTGGAACGCGAAGCTGGGAGGGGTGGAGGGCGGCAAACAATCGGGGCAGGTGACCTGGTAGGAAAATTGTTCGTGGACCAAGCTGTAGATGGAATCGGCTCCGGCTTTGATTTCGTGGTGATCAAAGTTAGCGGCGACCGTGGCGCTGATGTAGCCCTCGCGGAAACCACGGTCCTGAAACGGCTGAATGGGCGTGGAAAAGGAATTGGAAGTGAGGGCGGCTTCGTCGTCGCGCACGCGACCCTGCACGGTACCGATGACGTTGGAGGAGAAAGTGTGCTGATATGAGACCTGGCCTGCGACTTCCTGATTATTGCGATCCTGGCGCTGCGCTTCATCCCCTCCTGGCTGAGTTCCCTGCTGGATCAGATCATTGGGAACCATGAAGCCGGCACGGTTGAAACTGAGCGAGAGGCGGAGACGATCTTGCGGCGTGAGGTCGCGCTCGAAACTGCCTTTGATTCCGGCCAGGGTGGCGCGGTTGGTGAAATTCTCGAGGACTGGGGGATCGAGAAAGCGGTCGGTGCGCGCCGCGTCCATGGTGAGTCCGAAGATGTTGCGGCCGTCGAAATAACTGGTGCCGAGGTATGCATTCCCGGTGTTAAAACTGCCTCCACCGATTATGGCGGTGCCGTGCACGCCGCGCGCGGGATTACGATCGGTCGTGGTTTCGATTACGCCTCCGACCTTGCGGCCAAATTCGGGAGGAATGCCGGACGTGTAAGTCTTGACCGACTGCACATCATCGAGGTCGGCGGCGGGAGAGAAGGCAGGCGAGCGGTTGTTGAGGATGGGGAGTCCATCGACAACGTACTGCGTATCGTATTCGGAGGCGCGGGGATGGAGGACTCCGTTAGCCTCGAGAACCCAGCCCGGTTGCGATTGCACGACATCGATGGCCTGGCGTCCAGGAATGGTGGCTGCCCAATCGCGCAGCGTGGGCGCTCCGAGTTGGTAAATGTTGCCGGCGTTTGTCGTGTCGAGGAGCGTGTCGGAATCTTTTACCTCGACCGTCTGGGCGACGGTGGCGACCGAGAGTATGGCGGAAATTTTTTGCGGCAACTGGGAGCGGATCTCGACCAGCGAACTGTAGGGGGCGAATCCGGGGTGCTCGAGGGTCAGGTGATAGGTGCCGAGAGGCAACTGCCTGGCGATATATTCGCCGGTGGAAGCGGTGTCAAAGACGAGTTCGAAATGGCTGGCCTGGCTGACGAGAAGTCCGTGAGCGGGCAAGACCGCGCCGTCGGAATCGGTGACGGAGATGCGGAGTTCGCCGGAACGATCCTGGGCGTGGGCCACCGGTGCACACAGCAGGAGCAGAAGCGCGGCATTGACCAGAACGGCGTTGGTCGGAAGGAAGCGCAGATGGATTTTCTCCGAGCTCGGCGGGGGATGCCTTCGCGATATTTTACAGCGATCCCAGGCTAAGGCTGTTGGACAGGAGCGCTACAACCTTCGGGTGGGACGAAAGGCAGCGGTCTAGACACATAAATTACTATTATGTAGCTACAGTTTTAGCATTATACTATTGCCACGTGATCTTTTTCGAGTGGGACGACGATAAAGCAGACAGTAATCGGCGCAAGCACGGCATCAGGTTTGCGGACGCCATGCAAGTCTTCCATGATCCGTTCGCTATTGCCGGGCACGACCACATCGAAAACGGCGAACGCCGATGGCAGATCATCGGCATGATTGAGACCGTGATGGTTGTACTCGTGGCCTACACCATTGAGGAAACAGGACAAGACGAAGTCATCCGACTCATTTCAGCTCGCCGAGCGACCCGAAAGGAGCGAACCCATTATGAGCAAAATCGTCAGAAAGACTCTTACTGATCGCAAGCCCACTGCCAGACGGAAACGGGAATTGGCAAAGCTCGCAACTCGACCCGACCGGGAAATCGACTTGTCGGAGATCCCCGAATTGACCGACAAGTTCTGGCGGAATGCGATGCGGAACCCATTCTACCGGCCCATCAAAAAGCAGGTAACACTTCGTCTCGATGCGGATGTGCTTGCCTGGCTCCGCAAGCAGGGCAAAGGCTACCAGACCAGAGCCAATTCTTTGCTCCGGGAGATCATGGTGAAGGAAGGTTGAGTACGACAGAATGGCGGCGAGGTCCAGCATTCATTGGAATGTTCTGGTTCATCGGCCGAGCACGGCGTAGCTTTTTCCTATCCGAAAACGGAAACCGCGTATCGTCTCTCGCTTCACAACCACACCACGGTCTATAGGACAAACAGATGACAGAAATGCTGCCGTTCGAGCTGTGATGGCGGTCACGGTTTCTTTGTGAGATTCGAATTCCCATTCCTGGGCCCGGCAGGCTCAGGAAGACAATGAAGGGGCTGCCAGGGCCGGAAAGGCTGCTAAAGTTAAGATGATTGCACTCCGACGAGCCGGAGATGCACATGAAAATTTAAGGAGAGAAGGCTCGCTATGCGCATCGCGGTGGTCGGTTCGGGGTATGTAGGGCTGGTGACGGGAGGGTGTTTTGCGGATCTGGGGCACGAGGTTGTCCTGGTGGATAACGACGAGAAGAGAATCGCGGCGCTGAGAAATGGCGAGGTGCCGATTCATGAGCGATTTCTGCCCGAATTGCTGGCGCGGCACCGGGGAGGGCGCATCAAGTTTTCCGGCGACTTGCAAGCGGCCACGCGGGAGAGCGAGGCGGTGTTCATCGCGGTGGGAACACCTCCTACCGAAAACGGGGACGCGGATATGTCCTATGTAGAATCGGTGGCCCGGGAAATCGCCGGAAGCGTGAACGAGTACAAGGTAGTGGTAGAGAAGAGCACGGTTCCGGTGTACACGAGCCAGTGGATCCGCACCATCATCATGCGGAACGGAGCCGACCCGTCACAATTCGATGTGGCTTCGAATCCGGAATTTCTGCGGGAAGGGACGGCGGTAACGGATTTTCTCTATCCCGATCGGATTGTGGTGGGAGTCGAGAGCGAGCGGGGCGCGGAAGTCATGCGCCAACTCTACGGACCGCTGACCAGTGGATGGTATTACGGGCGGGGCGATGCGATTCCGCGCCCGGAAGCGGCCGCCGCCAAAGCACCGCCGCGGCTGATCGTCACCAGCACCAAGAGCGCGGAACTGATCAAGCACGCTTCCAACGCATTTCTGGCGATGAAGATTTCCTTCATCAATGCAGTGGCGTCGATCTGCGAATCGGTGGGCGCGAATGTGGAGCAGGTGTGCGACGGGATCGGGACGGATTCGAGGATCGGGCCACGATTCATGAATCCGGGGATTGGTTATGGAGGATCGTGCTTTCCGAAAGACCTGATGGCCTTCCGGGCGGTGGCCAAGGAAAGCGGATACGACTTCCGCTTGCTGGAAGAAGTGATTCGTATTAATGAAGATCAGCGGCACCGGTTCTTGCGTAAGGTGCGGAGCGTGCTGTGGACTTTCCGCGGCAAGCGACTGGGAGTGCTGGGGCTGGCGTTCAAGGGCGGTACCGACGATATCCGGGAATCGCCGGCGATGCTTCTGGTGCAGGAACTGCTGCGCGAGGGCTGCCGCATTCGCGCTTACGATCCGGCGGCGATGGAACACGCCAAGGAAGTGCTGAAATCAGGCGTGGAGTGGGCATCGGATGCGTACGAGGCGGCAACGGGCGCGGACGCGTTGCTGATCCTGACGGAATGGGAAGAGTTTGCAGCGTTGGATCTGGAGCGCTTGCACACGCTGGTAAAGTATCCGATCGTGCTGGATGGGCGAAATCTGTATGATCCGGCGGTGATGGTGGAGCACGGATTCTCTTATTACAGTGTGGGGCGTCCGGCGGCGTTGACGGAAGAGTTGCCGGGGACGCGTACACAGAAAAAGGAGCGCGCTTGAAGTCGTTAAAACGCGACCCATGAATATGAGACGTGCGCTGGTGACTGGGGGAGCAGGCTTTCTGGGATCGCATTTGTGCGATGGGCTGCTGGGCGAGGGTTATCGGGTGATGGCAGCGGATAATCTGCTGACCGGACGCCTGGCGAACATTGAGCATCTTCGGAATGACTCGCGATTTGAGTTTGTGCAGAAAGATGTTTGCTATCCCGGCGAGTGGGGAACATTGGATTTGGATTATGTGTTTCACTTCGCCAGTCCAGCGAGCCCGGTGGACTACACCGCACACGGGATTGAAACTCTACGCGTCGGATCGTATGGGACATTTGAAGCGCTGGAGACGGCGCGGCGATGCGGCGCGAAGTTCATGATGGCGTCGACGTCGGAGTGCTATGGGGATCCGCTGGTGCATCCGCAGACGGAGACGTATTGGGGGAATGTGAATCCGATCGGTCCGCGGTCGGTCTACGACGAAGCGAAGCGCTTTTCCGAAGCGGTGACCATGGCCTATCACCGCTACCACCAGGCGGACACGCGGATCGTACGCATCTTCAACACGTACGGGCCACGGATGCAGATCCACGACGGACGGGTAATTCCCAATTTCATGTGGCAGGCGCTGCGGGGAGAAAATCTTACGGTGTATGGCGACGGCAGCCAGACGCGCAGCTTTTGCTACGTGAGCGATGAGGTGGATGGGATTCTGCGGTTGGCGCAATGCGCCGAGCATGAGCCGGTGAATGTGGGGAATCCGACGGAGTTCACTATCCTGGAGTGCGCCCGGAAAGTGATTGCGATTACCGGGTCGGCGAGCCAGATCAAGTTCGAAGCGCTGCCGCAAGACGATCCGAAACAGCGGCGTCCGGACATTTCGAAGGCGAAGCGGCTTCTCGGATGGGAACCGAAAGTGAATTTGGAGAGCGGGCTGAAGCTTTCGCTGGAATATTTTCGGCGGGCGGTGGCAGAGAAGGTGGAGAGGGCTTAAGAGCCCGTGCTGTAAGTGAGATTCGTATCCGGGCGTGCCTTCAGGCATGCCGCAGGCGCTCTCAAATGAATCTGCTTTTAGGCACTGGTCATCAGAACTCAAATTCACCCAGGCTGCAAGAGTCGACCTTCGCCGCCCAGCCCCTGAAGGGGCGTCTGATTTTGAGGAAATTACGGTATCGCTAAAGCGATACCCTGAATACGAACCCGGACTTGCCCACAGGCCCTTAGCGGAATTGTTTGTCGAGCGAAGGACCAGCGGCGAGAACCGCGAGCAGGCGCATAACCTCTTCGCGCTCTGCGGAATCGCGGAAGACGAAGCGCACGCCCATGCCGAAACCGGGATGGATGTTCAGCACCTGGCCTTGGATTCTCAATTTTGTGTCGGCAGTGCGGACCACAATCTCCACGCCCGATTGCCCGGAGAATGGGGACGGCATTTCGACGTAGCAACCGCCTTCGCTGATATCGGACAGGGTGCAGTGATGGGGAACGCTGGTGCCGAGGCGATAAACTTCCGCTCCTATCTTGCAGGCGAGGCGGAACTCTCCGCGGCGGTTGCCGGCATTGGAAACCAGGAAGGCCTCTTTTGTTCCGCCCGTTCTCTCGGGCGGGGAGAGAGAGCTTGCCGGTGGCTGGGCGGGCGCTCCGCTCGCCGGGTGGGCATTACTGTGCTGGAGCCAGGTCTGTATCAGTCGGCGCGAAGATTGGGGCACATCGATGAATCGAATTCCGACGCGGCCGCTCGAATCCTGCCAGGCAACTTCTCCCGACAAGCGGACCAGTTGCTGCTGACCGGGGAGGGAAAACTCAAAATAGACCTTGCATGCGGGCGGAATCCGGTTGGTGGTTTGGAGCGCAGTTCCGCCGTCGCTGAGGTCAGTCATAGTGGCGCTCAATTCGGGCGCTCCGGGACAGGCGACGTTGGCCGTCGAACTGACGGGGGCGCGGGGCGCGCGGCGGCGTTCGCGGCGCATGAGGCCGCGGGCGGCGCGTAAACTGATGCGGGCACGCTCGGAAGAAAGCGGGCGATAGAGAACAAAGTTGGCGCCAAGCCCGAATACGGGGCGGGCATTGAACGTGCCATCGACAATCGCAATCAGCATGCTGCCGCGGTTCTTGGAAGACCGTCGCAAGCGCGTCAGGAATTCCTCGGAACTCTGGTCGGCGCGATAGTCGAGGACGATAGCGTCGAAGCGCTGGCTATCGAGCAGTTCCAGTCCGCGAGATATCGAAGGCGTGTGCTCCGCCGCCATCCCCAGCTCGGACAGGATGAGTTCGAGCAGACTGACGGAGTCCTGATCCGGGCACACCACGAGGGCGCGTAGATCCATAGTGACAGTATGGTAAGAGAGGGTGGGTACCCACGACAAGTTACGTCTGTCACGGGGGTGGTACCCTCTTTCTGGCTATCCACTTGCCTGCCACCTACGACGGCAGGCCGAGCAATACTGTTCGTGTCTTCTGAAGGTGTTATCCTCAACTGCCTCGGGCCCGCCAGGGGTGGGGGCGGCCAATGGGAATGAATCCTGGGATGATAACTTCGGATGGTGAATCGATCTAAGAATCGTCAATCTGACAATGACGGGCAGTGGCTGCTGCTGGGGCTGCTGGCGGCGCTTTCCCTGAGCCTGTTTCTGACACCCGCGTACGTCATCCGGCCATTCCACCATCAATCGGAAAGCGCGCTGGCCCTGGCGATCGCCGTGAAGCGGATTGCTCCCGCGCTCACGGTAGTTGCCCTGGTGGGGTTGCTGGCGCTCTGCTGGCGTCTCTGGCGGAACTCGTCGAAATTGCTGCGGGCGGGCATGGTGATTGCGCTGGCGCTCAGCGCGGCTTCGGCGGTGATGGTCCGGCAGAATTATTTTGAATGGATGTTTCATCCCATCACGGCCGCGGGGTTCGTCTCGCCGGGCGATGCCCGCCTCAGCGACAAGGAAATGGTGATGGCGGTGCAGATCGGGCAGGAAGCGCGCGCTTACCCGATCGTGCAGATGGCTTACCATCACATCCTGAACGACACGGTAGCAGGGGTACCGATCGCCGTTACCTATTGAACGCTCTGTCACACCGGTCTGGTGTGGAAGCGAACGGCGCGGGGACGCGAACTGCATTTTTATCTGGCGGGGATCAATAACCAGAATTTTCTGATGCGCGATCGCGAAACGGGATCGTGGTGGCAACAAGTCACAGGGCGTGCGATCGCGGGTGAACTGGCGGGCAGTGCGCTGGAATTGATACCGAATGACGAACTCACGTTCACTTTGTGGAAGTCCGAAGCACCGCCGGGAAGCAGCCTGGTACTGGCGCCGGTCGCCGGGTACGGTGATAAAGACTACGACAAGAAGTGGGAAGAGGAAGTTGCCAAGTATCCGGTGCCGCTGAGTTTTCCGGGGCAGGGATTGAAAGATCGCGACGTGATTCTCGGGGTCGAGACCGGGGGGCAGGCTCAGGCTTTTCCTTTGGCGAAAATTCGCGGCGCAGACCCGGTGGTGGACAAGATTGGCGACGTTCCGGTGGTGTTGGTAACCGGACCCGACGGCGAGTCGGTACGCATATTCCGCTCGCAGTGGAATGGCTTGGACATTGAACTCTATCGCGATGCGCAGAATCCAGAGTGGCGGATCGTCGATTCCCAAGGCAACACTTGGAACTTTGCCGGATGCGCGACCAGTGGGCCGGCAGCGGGCCAGTGCTTGGAAAAGATCAATTACTTGAAGGACTACTGGTTCGACTGGAAAAACTATAACCCACGGACCACGGTGTACAACCACTAGCCACTGCCACGGCCGCGTGACTCCTGCCACGCCCGTCCATCCTTTGACACGCATCCAAATGGTTGTGGGGACCGCCTTGTGATTTAGAATCAACCAACAAGGCACCCCGGCTCCAGAATCAGGCTTCGGACCGCGAATTGCTCCGTGGACTGATGCATAGCTGCCTCCATGGCCATTAAGCTGAAAATCCCGAAAGCTCAAAACAGCAGCCCCAGCGGGAAAAGCCGTGGGCGGGGCCGCGATCCCGTCGTGCAGAAGGCCCTGCTCGGCTTTCTTTCAGTGTCGCTGGTGGTGATCGGCTTTTTTGCCTACTGGTATGTAAAGTATGACCGGATCATCGAGGAGCGTTTCCGCGGTCCGGTGTTTGCCAGTTCGGCCAAGATCTTCGCTTCCCCGCACCTGGTGAGGGTCGGTACAAAAATGACTGTCTCTGAAATTGCGGGGGAACTGCGCCACGCCGGCTATTCCGAGAAGGAAGATGAATCTCTGCTGGGCAGCTACCGTCTGCATGGCGGTTCGATTGAAGTGCTGCCCGGCCCCGAGTCCTACCACAGCCCCGAACCAGCCACCATCACCGTTGCGGACGGAACGGTCTCGGCCATCAACAGCCGCTCTGCCGGGGAACTGGAGGCCTACGAACTCGAACCCCAGATGCTGGCTTCGCTGTTCGACGCCGAGCAGCGCTCCAAGCGGCAACTGGTGAAATACGAGGATATTCCCAAGGTCTTGGTGGAAGCGGTGATCGCCATCGAAGACCGCCGCTTCTTCCAACACGGCGGAGTCAATTTCATGCGGGTGGCCGAAGCCGCCTGGATCGACCTCACCCATCAGCGCCATCAGCAGGGCGGCTCGACGATTACCATGCAGCTATCGCGGGCATTTTTTCTAACTCCGGAAAAGACTTTCAAGCGCAAGCTGGTCGAAATGCTGATCGCGGTGGAGCTGGAGCAGAAGTTTTCGAAGCAACAGATTTTCGAGTTCTACGCCAACCGTGTCGATTTAGGACAGCGCGGCTCGTTCACCATCTCGGGCTTCGCCGAAGGTTCACGGTCTTATTTTAATAAGGATCTGAAAGACATTACCCTGCCCGAAGCGGCGCTGCTCGCCGGGTTGATCCAGGCGCCCAGTTATCTTTCTCCCTATCGCCACCCCGAACGAGCCTTGGAACGGCGCAATACCGTGATCGAATCGATGGTGGAAACCCACGCCATCACGCGCGAGCAAGCGGACAAAGCCAAGGCAGCGCCGCTGAAACTTGCGCCGCCGAACGTTGAAGCCAGCGATGCGCCGTACTTCGTGGATATGGTTCGCGACACCGTCGTCAGCAAACTGAACGAGCACGAAGTGAACGAACAGGAATACCGCATCTACACCACGCTCGATCCGGACCTGCAACGGGCAGCCGCGCAAGCCGTCGAAACCGGCATCACGCTGGTGGACGACCAGGTCACGAAAATGCGCACCAAGAGAGTTAAGGTCGGGAAGAAGTTTGAAACCACCGTCGCCCCCGGCCCACAGGCGCAGGTGGCGCTGGTCGCCATGGACCCTCACACCGGGGAAATCAAAGCGCTGGTCGGGGGACGAAACTACGGAGCGAGCCAACTGAATCACGCGCTCGCCAAGCGTCCCACCGGCTCGATTTTCAAACCGTTTGTGTATGCGGCCGCGATGAATACGGCGCTGGACGGCTCGACTACGGTGATCACTCCGGCATCGACCGTTTCCGATCAGCCTTCGACGTTCGCCTATGGTGACCAGATCTATGAGCCGCGCAACTATAAAGAGGAGTACCACGGGGACGTCACGCTCCGCTACGCGCTGGCGCTCTCGCTCAACAACGCAACTGTCAAAGTGGCGGAAGAGGTGGGCTATGACAAAGTGGCAGATCTGGCGCGGTCGGCTGGGATCGCATCGGTGAAAGCCACGCCAGCTATGGCGATCGGCGCCTACGACGCTAGCCCTGTCGACATGACGGCTGCTTACACCAGTTTTGCCAACGGCGGCGTGCGGCTTTCGCCTGTCTTCGTTAATTCGGTGCGCAACTCCAAGGGCGATGTCATCATCAACTTCGGGAGCGAGAAGAAGCAGGTTCTCGATCCGCGCATCGCCTTCGTGATGACCAACATGCTGGAAGGTGTCATGAACTTCGGCACCGCGGCAGGGGTCCGCTCCCGCGGATTCACCGCTCCCGCGGCGGGCAAAACCGGCACTTCGCACGACGGATGGTTCGCCGGCTACACCAGCAATCTGCTGTGCATCGTCTGGGTGGGATACGACGATTACAGCGACATCCACCTGGAAGGCGCGCATACAGCCGCTCCCATTTGGGCCGAGTTCATGAAGAAGGCAGTCGCGCTGCCGCGGTATGCGGACGTGAGGCCCTTCAGCCAGCCTGAAGGCGTGGTCGATGTGGAACTCGACAAAATCACCAACCGGTTGGCGACCCCATCCTGCCCTGACACTTACACGATTGCTTTTGTGGCCGGCACCGAGCCTCGCGATACCTGCGACCAGAGCGGCGGG
>Ga0074046_10000155_pt1 | contig 57248 bp, 59 predicted proteins | sample BogForMeECP23OM3_FD_94441 | JGI IMG/M metagenome (GOLD analysis project Ga0074046, IMG submission 94441) | Bog forest soil microbial communities from Calvert Island, British Columbia, Canada - Bog Forest MetaG ECP23OM3 | ecosystem: Environmental > Terrestrial > Soil > Wetlands ... | reverse complement strand
GACACCTATACCGAAACCTGCAAAAGAACGTGTCCATTCGGAACGACGAAACGGAGGAACCTGAATGAAAACTGAATGAGTAAGTTGCCTTTGTGGCCTTTTTCAGCATTCCCGACCATCATAAAATCAGCAAGTTCCGAGGAATCAACAAGCGACTGGGGAACAAATCCACCCCCCGCAACCATTTACGGATTTGAGGGACTACCGGCGTGGTCCCCAATTCCACAATCACTGAATCGTGGCTGTTTCGGCCTCAAATTCTTCAGGAAAACTTCCTTCGCCTTGAGTGCCAAGTGCCGCTCCGCCAACTCTTGATCGGCGTGCCGGTACAATTTCGAAGGCTGTGGGGGTGTACGCGCCAGTGGGCGAGTGGAGTTTCGAAGCCTTCCGTGTCCTGCAATGCCTTGGCTGCCCAATCTCGGGCGGGCTCCAACTCCCCTTCTGCGAGGGCCACTCGAGCCCTCGTAAACGGCTGGCGAAACTTCACCAAAAAACAACCGATAGTCCATTCCTGCACGCACAGTTCGTCTTAAGCTCTTCCTATGAAGCGCCCATTTGTTATTCGGCTAAGCCCGGACTCGAACCCCGCCAAGGGCAAGTTCCAGGGCCGTGTCGAAAAAGTGGACATTGGCCAGTGGCGGCGAGATCCGATTCCACTCGATTGAAGAATTCATAGCCTTCCTGCAGGACTGCCTTGCGAAGGCTCAGGCCGCAGCTAATTTTGCTGCAAGCCCCCAAGAAATCGCCTGTCATAATCACCTGGGAAACGACCCATTGGCGATCAAAGTCATTTCGCTTAGTGGCACGAGAAGACGGACATAACTCCGTCTCCTCGTGCCCAACCAACTGAGAGTGCCCTTTTACGCGGTCACGAGTTCATGCTGCTGCAGGGTCGAGGTGATAACGTCATAGGTGTGAACCTGGGGCGTTCCCTCGATAAATCTTGCCAGAGTCTTCAACACTTGCGGATACAGGCTGGCATTGTAGTTGTCGGCATCTTTCTTGTTTTCCCACAGACTGATCGCGGTCACATCAACGCCGCCGGGAGCGGCGAAAGTGATTTCGTCCTTAAAGCCATTCTGCTTCCGAAGCAAAGGCAGGACGTCTTTTTCAAAAGCCCGCGTGTAATCGGACAACATATTCGACTTCAGATGGAAAGAGACATTGCGTGCAAACATAGAGGTAACCTCCAAAGGGTTGTAGTCGCTAAGAGAAGAGAACTTCAGATGTCTGACTTAGTTTCAGGGGACCTGAAAGAGGAGAAGGCGGCTCACTCGATTTAGTTGGTGCACGTCAGTGGCCGAGGGGATCGACGCACAACTTGTTGAATCGATACGGCACACAGTCGATCCGGCATCGCAGAGTCTGGGTTCAGCCGGGTACTTTTGGAGATAAGTAAGCACAAATGTAGCGGCCGTGGGCAGCGATGAGTAGCCGAGCCATTTTGAGTAACGTCCGTCTAGATCAACGACCCAGTTTCTAAGTGGCTGACGATCCTCTGTTATATTGAAGAAGTGAGCAATCTTGAACAGACAGGCTTATTTCGGCGACATAGCATCTTCTGGGTTTGATCGTAGCTGAGCATCGCTTTGGCTGGCAGATTACTCCTCCCCCGAGTCGCCCAGCGGCGGGCCTGCGTTCGAGACTCGATGATGAACCGGGCCGCCGCCAAGCTAGTCAGCTGGAGTTTTTACACATCGTTGGGTCCGGCCTTGTCCGGCACTCGCTGCTCCTATTGCGCCTTAGGCACCGGATTCCGGAGGCACCGGATTCGGCCGATGAAAGCTTTCTCCAACGGGCTGCAGATTTACGAAAATTGCGGACACATCGTCTTCCCAAACGATGGTGCTTTCAAGCGTGTAGCAACCCGAGTGATATCGACAAGTTGCAGTCTAAGAGACATCTCCTCCGCTCATTTGAGCAGCAACAGTAAGAACAAGTTGCTTGTTTAAGAAAGAGTCACAGATCCGCCGCTATGATCAATCAGGCGTGCGCCATGGTTTGCGCTGGAACCCCTATGGGTGGGATCCAGGGCACGTTGTTGAGTAAAGGGGCCGTACTGGGTTTGCGCGACCGAAAGTTGAAGGTGGGAGCGTTTCTTTGCTTATGGCGCCGGCCAATCGTTGAGGGGCGCAAGAAATGACGCAACTGCACGCGAGCCTGGTGAAGCTGGGACTTGGAGGTGCCGATCGTGCAGCCCAGGTTCCGGGCGATTTCGCTGTGCGCCAGGCCTTCCACGTCGTGCAGCAAGAAGACGGTGCGATAGCCGGTAGGCAGCTTCCCGAGGGCACGCCCGATGGCGATCCGATCAATGGTTCCGGTAAGCCGCTGATCCTCCACTGGAAGCAGATTCAGAAGTGAAGTTTCTCCAGCATGCTCGGAGCTTGGTCCGAGTTCAACCGACATGGGGCGATGACGGTTGGAGCGCAAGCGCATCAAAACCACGTTTACCGTCAGCCGGTGCAACCAGGTCGACAGAGCCGAGTCTCCGCGAAAGGTGGAGAGTTGCAGAAAACATTGCAGAAATGCTTCCTGGGCGCAATCCTCCGCTTCTGATGGTTCGCCCGTGATGCGGAGGCAGATGGAGTACACCTTGCGGCGATGAGACTCATAAAGAGATGAGAACGCTTCACTGTCCCCGGCTTGAGCACACCGGATGAGATGCATTTGTGCGGGCGAGTTAGCCATGATCGGAGCCATCCATTCCTGAATCCAGAACCAAATAATCCAGAACCAACTATAGAGCCGACGGAAGGCTCTGGGCATCGGGTGTTCCCACTAAGGGCCCATACGAAATGCCTGATTTGTGGGCACGAGGCATAGGACGAGGTTGTTTCACCAGCGGAGGATGACCAGAAGACATCGGATCTAAGTGAGTGAATCGTTCGGCGATCAGCACAACTTGCGTTAGCCCCGAGCAAATAGTCCGCGTTGCCGGGGAAAAAATGGCGAGGTGAGCAATTCTGAGCAGACTCCTAAGGAAGCACTGCGGAATAATGCAAGCCAATACATGGAAGGCTCATGCGTCAGGTGAGCGTCGCGCTTATGCTCCCACGCTTCCATCGCGTGCTGCGGCAAGCGTGGGTCTGGCCGTCCGGTTGTGTTTTCGCCGAGGTAGCCCCATGTACTGGGAAAAGGAGTCTTATGCCAATCCAGCAGCTTTTCAGGATTTCAACGGCCCTTCTGCTAACGGTTTTTCTCATCAGCTGCGTCGGTACGGGAACCCCGCCGGCTACGGTCGCTTCCAATTCCCCCACAGTAGCGATGGTGGTCCCGGAATCCGACGGAATCGCCACCAACCGCGAGATTGCGGTGGTCTTCAGCCAAGCCATGGATCCGGCCAGCATCAACAGCAGCACTTTTCTGATCGCTGGTATGACCGGGACAGTCACTTACGACGCGACCAACAAGATTGGCGGCTTCATCCCTTCCCCTGACTTCGCTCCCAATACAAAGTACAACGCAAGCATTACCGTCGGGGCCAAGGACGCGAGTGGAACTCCGCTTGCCGCGCCCTACGCTTTCTCCTTTACCACCCGCGCCACCAGCGACACTTCCGCCCCGTACGTGATTGCTGTCAATCTTGCGGCGGGCGCCACGTGCGTCCCGCAGAACCAGAAGATCCTGGCCACTTTCGACGAGCAGATGGACTCAATGACCATTAATCCCAGCACATTTCTCATTGTGGGTGTGACGTCCACCGTGACCTATGATGTGACTACCCAACAGGCCACTCTCACGCCCTCCGCGAACCTGGCAGCGAATACAACGTACACGATTATGGTCACGGCCGGAGCCGAGGACATGGGCGGAGTACCGGTTGCGCCGGTTAGTCAGACTTTTACAACCGGTCCGTGCCAAGGCGCCGGACTACAGCCGGTAGCTATGTGTCCTAACATAGGGAATTTCTCGGTTCTGGCTGGAAGCACAGTTACCAACACCGGTTCTACCGTCGTGTCAGGGGATCTTGGAGTATGTCCGGGTACGGCCGTGACCGGATTTCCGCCGGGGCTGGTAGACGGGACAATCCATACAGCGGACGGCGCCGCCGCCCTAGCCCAGGCGGCCTTGACGGCCGGGTATATCGATGCTGCCGGACGAGCGGGTGGCATTTCGGTGGCCGGAGACTTGGTGGGGCAGACACTTACGACGGGTGTCTATAAATCGACTTCGTCGCTGGCAGATTCCGGAGACCTCACGCTCGACGCTCAAGGCAATTCCTCTGCGGTGTTTATTTTCCAGATCGCGTCCACGCTCACTACGGGGAGCGGCAGCCACATAATCCTGGCCAACGGCGCCCAGGCCTGCAACGTCTTCTGGCAGGTGGGCAGCTCGGCGACCCTGGGAACAAACTCTGTGTTCAACGGAACCATCATGGCGCAGACCTCAATCACAATCACCACCGGCGTTACCATGCAAGGCAGGGCGCTGGCGATTAATGGTGCGGTCACGCTGGACAGCGATCTCATTACCGGCTGTACGTGTCCTGTCTCTGAGGGGCTGGCTAACAGCATGCGCAAGTAAAGGGGGCCGCGGCTTACCGCGGCCGTCCGACTGTCATCGCGAACGAACGCGCACGGAACTGCAGCTCTGACCGGCTCGACCGACCCGGCGGCGGCAATAGCTCTAGTCTGATGATCGTCCGTCGGGGTTGTGGCATCGGGGAAATGTGAAGCGCAGGGCGGAGCACAATAGCTGCCGAATGAGAGGCCGTCGGTTCTGCAAGGGCAACAATATAGTTGGCGAAATACTTGCCTGCGCTAATCTTTAGGCCATGTCCGTACCAAATCTACTGGCTGTAACCTTTCAGGTCACGACCTACTCGCGCTCTCGAAGAGGATTCAGTTTTCCTCAAGAATTGTCCAGAGCATTTGGTTTTGGCCGCCCACGCGCCAAGGACAGGGTAGCTGTGGCATCGGGGGAATGTGAAGCGCAGGGCGGAGCACAATAGCTGCCGAATGAGTGGCCGGCGGTTCTGCGGGTGTCGATAAGATCTTTCGTGCTCCGGACGAATCAGCTCATCCTCGCCATTGCACTCAGCCGTCCCTAGTGCGATTCGAAGCTTCCATTGCTTCCCGAGATATAGCCGGCGCGGGTTGTGACGCGCAGTCGGCTGGATCCGGCGAGCGCCTGAACCTGAATCGAGTGGTAGGCGCCTGACGTGTGCGGATTCGAAGAGCGGTAGCCGATGACGTACTGGCTACGAATGTCTTGAGCAATCGCACTCGCGATCGCGTTAATCTCGTCGAGACTGGAGGGGAAGAACGCCACGCCTCCAGTTTGCTCGGAGAGAGTGCGCAGGGATTGCCGGTCGCGGTCGTCTCGCCGCTCGTTCTGTTCGAGTGCGATCGCGTAGAGGACCGGTCCGTTCTTCGATTGCAACTTGTGGAGAAGCTCTTGGAACGTAGCCTGGCTTGCGTTGTCCCGCCCGTCGGTCACAACTAACAGAACTTTCTTTTGCAACGGAGAAGTCTCCAGATGATCGACGGCTGCAATGAGCGCATCGTAGAGTGCAGTGCTGCCCCGCGTTTCGACCCGCTGCAGAGCTGCAGTCAGTTTGCCGACGTCCGGGGTATAGTCCTGGTCAAGAAACGCATCCTCGCCGAAATTGATGACGAACACCCGATCCTCTGGCTGGCTTGCATCCACTAGCTGCAGGGCGGCCTCGTTCACCTTCGCGCGTTTCGGTAACATTGAGCCCGAGTTGTCGATCAGAATTCCCAGCGCGACCGGGACACGCTCCTTGCGGAAGGAAGTCATTTCCTGCGGTTTGTGGTCTTCGTACACTTTAAAGTTGTCGCGGGCCAAACCGGTGATCAGGAGATTCTGCGCGTCCACCACAACCGCATGCAGAACAACTTCTTCTACCTCTTTCTTAAAGACGAAGCCGCCCGAGTCATCATCTTGAGAGGCCGTATCGGCCGCCTGCGCACTGGTCGACGGCGGTGGCGTAGAGGGGGGATTTGAGCTCTGGGCCGCACTCACGCTGGCAAGAGCCAGCAGCCCGAATAGGAATGCCACGATTCCGGCAAGGCCCCTCGAACATCGTCCCGTGCCCAGCTTCGATCCTCCATTCGCTCCTCCAGTTGTGAACAGCACGCAGTTGGCCCCTTTCGGATCCTAGGAACTAGATGAATTTCAGAGACAGAGAGTTGGTTGGATCTTGAAGTGCGGGGCTGAAGTAGGGGAACGAGGGGAGGAAGAAGAAGGGCGCTTCAAAGAGAAACGCGGCCCGTTCTATGAAAGGGCCGCGCAGGGGCAATGGACTCTGGTGCTCTTATTGATAGGTGAAGTTCAGCTTGTCGAGCCAGACCGAGTAGGGCGTCTGCTCGTAGTTTCCGTCTTGCTGATAGTTGACGGTAACGCCATACCACGTCGTCGTCGTAGGGTTTTCGTAGTAGTTGAGAGTTGAAGTTACGCCGTTGAGCGTGATCGATTGGAACAGGAGATGATTGTCCGAGGTGCGCTGGACTTGGAGAACGAGGTGGTTCCAGGCATTTGCCAAAGGCTTGCAGGCAATGCCAGTCGGGATCCAGGTCTGGCCGGGATTGTCCCAGATGTCCCACTCGTTGCCGCCAGCGATCCGGCATTCATGTCCCCAAATGTAGGAGTAGCCGCCCACAAACTGGTTGATATCGAACTCCAGCGCCTGAGAGACGCTGAGATCCTCCACGTAAAAATAGACATCGTAGGTGAAGTTGTGGAGGCTGGGGGCAATGCTGTGGTTGTAGTCGGGCATGCCCTGCGAGGAGTAGTCCCCGATCAGATGGTTGTTCCAGAGGATATCCGCGTAGACCGTCGCTCCTGCTCCAATGTCCATGAGCGAGGAGTTTCCGCTGAGCGACGGCGACGAAATATTTTGGGTCATCGACCAGGTGGCCTGCGAGCCTGTGGGTGTGCAGGAAGTACAGATATTGTAGAGCGGTGGCAGCAGGGCGTATCCGTTCCATCCCGCCTGCTCTTGAAGATTGGTAAAGACGCTGCCTCCGACCGTGATCGTGACCGGAGCGCGTGAAGACCCGCCGCAGTTATCCCACGACTGTACTACGGTGTCGTACACGCCAGGACTGAGGGTAAGTGTCGTATTGAGCTGCGCGCCTTGCGATGCATACGCGAGCTTACCGGGCGCCGTATAGATTCCCATGGCGGAGACGCCTTTTGAGCAAGAGGAACTCGCCGTCGCCACATAGGGCACCGTCGGACTCACCGTGCTGTTAGCCTTCGGGCTGCTCACGGCAACCTGGCCACCGCTTCCTACTGTGATCGTGACCGGAGTCACCGAAGCGCCGCCGCAGTTATCCCACTCCTCCACGACCGTGTTGTATACGCCGGGGTTCAGGTTAATCAGCGTATTGAGCTGGGCGCCTGGCGACGTGTACACGAGTTGGTTGGGCGCCGTATAGATTCCCATGGCGGAGATGCCTTTGGAGCATGAGGAACTCGCCGATGCGACATACTGTACCGGCGAACTCACCGTGATTCCATTGGCCGGTGCGGAAACCGAGACGCCGGCGAAGGCCAAGGTTCCTGAACTCAGTACGAGCAGAACAATAAGTTTTCTCATAAGGGGGAGTGCCAAGTAGTGTCAAACAGTGCCTACAGTCTTCTACTGATAGACTAGCCCGAAGTCTACCGAATGGCGAGGACAATGCGATCGGAATAATAATCGAAGGTACATGAGTCCCGCGAGTTTGTCGCTAGAATTCTCGCTCCTAAAGTTCCGCTTGGCCTAGGGTTTTTGCTGAGATGGCGGCCCTTGATACTGCATTTTCATTCCTTTACCCATCTTCGGACCTAGCTTCCACATCTCAACGTCACTTCAATAGTCGCAGTGGCGAACAGTCGAGATGAGTAGTTCGCGAAGATGCCTTCGATCTTCCGGTGAGCGATCTCGAAATAAGGAGGAAGCGCGTGGAGTTGGGCGCAGTGGTAGTGGTTCCGGTCAGGGAAGACCTGATGTCGATCCATGAGGCGCAACCTCAGGCCCTGCAGGCCTCCGAAAACTCGCGACCGTTTTATTCCTCGCGGATGCCGATACTCGGCAATGACATCGTACGGTCGTGGATGGAACGCGTTCGCAAGCTGGGACTGCAAAGCCTGTGGCTCACTTCCAGTCCCCGCGATGAGAGCGTGGATCGTTCTGCGCTGGCGGAGTTTGCCCGCCAGGGAGTCGAGCGGCTTCTTGTGATTCAGCTCAAGTCGTACGCGGAGATGGATCTGGCCGATTTACTTCGCTTTCATTGCGAGAGCCGAAACCCGGTGACCGAGGCCGAAGATGCCCGAGGTCAATTGGGAGTTTGTCTGCGAGATTACCTCGCTTTGCAGGCAACCGGGGAGAAATCCGCGTTCCCCTCCGCTCCAACCGACAGCGGGCCAACTCCTTATCAATTCCGGGGATATGCCAAGCGCATTTTGACAGCCAAGGAGCGGCAGGAACTGGTTCGAGATGCACTGACCGGGGCCTGCGCCATGCGGCCGCTCGGGACAGAGATTCGCGAGCGGGTGTGGGTCGGCGAAGGGGCGAATCTCGCGGATTCCGTGCGGGTCATCGGTCCCAGCTATATCGGAGCGCGCACCATCGTCCACGCCGGCGCGACCATCGGTCCCTTTGCGTCGGTGGAGCACGATTGCGTGGTGGATTGCGGAACCACCGTGGAGCGATCCACGGTTCTGCCGGAAACCTACCTGGCGCCCGGCCTTCTGATTCGCCATCAACTGGTCGACGGAGGATATTTGGAAGATCTGAGCTGGGGAGCCGTCGCCGATCTACGGCCAGCAGGCTTGGGAAGCCGTATCCAGCGGCGTGAAGCGCGCAGGCAGGCATTCAGGGAGGCCGATGTTCACGCGCCAGCCGGCAGAGCTTCCGCTCGGGATTTTGCTCCGTCGTCCACTGCATCGCAGCCGTGGCTCAGGGTACAGCTATGAAGGCCACTCCTTGGACCATCCTACCGTTCCCCTGCGGGGCGAGTTTTGCGGACCGGCGCGGGCTGCGGAAAGACTTGCTGGTCGCCCTGCGCGATTCCGGATCTCCTGTGATTGTGGATTTTTCGAGCTGCGGCACGTTGAATCATGAGGATATTGACCTGCTACTCGAGTGCGCGGCGCAAGCCGCAGGCCGAGAGACGAAGGTGTTGTTTGTGGCGGGCACTCGCGTCAACCGAGTGCTTCTCGAAGTGACCCGCATTTCTTCGCTCGTGCCCGTCTTCAATTCGGTTAAGGAAGCGCTTGCCTATCCACAGATTCCGACAGAGAACGAAGTTGAAGATTTGCGTGTGAGCCAATTTCAGAAACCTGGGAGTGCATAATGAATCGGACAGGTCGCAGATACTCAAGATATTTTCCGATTGCCGTGTTGGCGGGCGCATTTGTGATGTCGAGCGAGATGCCTCTTTTGGCCAGCCCTCCCCAGTCCAGCTCGTCCAGTACCAGCACCGCCAGCCAGAAGCAGGCCGATTCGTTGCCGGATGCGCCGCAACCCCAGTCACAGACGCCCCCGAGCCAGCAGCCGGCGGTTGCTCCCTCAGGAGCCGCTGGAGCGAAGGCGGCCAAGGTGAAAGGGGCTCCGGTGGCCAAGCCATCGGGAGCGGCAGTCGCGCCCGCCCGTCAGCGCGGTCATCGCTCGCTCCTGATCAAGCTGGGATTGGTGGCGGGAGCCGGAATCGCGGTCGGTTCGGCTGTCGCGTTGGCGGAGAGAAGTTCAGCGCGGGCGCCCGGCGCTTCATCAGCAGGTCGTCCATGACCCACGGAGTTCTCCAATAAATGTCTCCCGACCAAGCCGACGCGCAGCCCACTGCCACTCGCCCGTTCGTAATTACTTTCTCGGGAATCGACGGGGCAGGAAAGACCACACAAATCGATCGCCTCTCGTTGAGCCTGCAGGAGGAGGGCCTGCGCGTGCTACGATTCAGCTTCTGGGATGACGTTGTGGCCTGGTCGAAAGCGCGCGCCGGAGCCGGACACGGGTCGGAGGAAATCGGCCACGTGGACCAGATGGCTGAGCATCCATTCTCCCCCAAGAACAATAAACACGTTCGGAAGTGGTATTTGAGCGCAGCACGGGCGGCTTTGTATTTCCTGGATGTCGCCCGATTGCGCCGCTTGCTGGCCAGTCAACAGACAAAAGGCCCGGACGTCATAATCTTTGACCGGTATATATATGACCAAATCGCAAATATCTATTCCCCGTCATTTGCAGCTCGCGGCTATGCCAAGATTCTCTTGAAGGGGGCGCCCGCTCCCGACCTGGCGTTCATCCTGGACGCGTCCCCTACCGCAGCTTTTGCCCGGAAGCCGGAGTATCCTCTGGAATTCATGCATAAGAATCGTCAAAACTTTCTGCTTCTCCGGGAACTGGCTCCGCAGCTGATCATTATTTCTGATGGCCGGGCGGAGGACGTGAGAAGTGAGATTTACAGTCACATCAGCCGATCGCGGCTCGTAGAGCGCACTTTGACTGAGGAAAAGACTGAGGTTCCCGAGGCCAGCGCAGTAGCCCGCCCACTGAGTTCCCGTAGCCTGCGAAACGACCCAACGGCAAGTCTCTAGATTCCATCCAAGGCTTACGCATTAACTGAAAGCGAGGCCCTGCATGATACCTGGGGTTTCAGACAATACTCTTGCCTTGGTCGTACCAACGCTCGATGAAGCGGGAAACATCGACAAAGTGCTCAGTGAGCTCACCGACGCATTGAGCGGGACCCGATATGAATACGAGATCGTGGTCGTCGATGACGGAAGCACCGACGGAACGGTGGGACGGGTTCATGACTGGACCAAACGAGATCCGCGCATCCGCGTCATCTCACGCGCGGGAGAACGGGGCCTGGCAGGGGCGGTGTTGTACGGCTGGAGTCAATCCCAAGCGAACCTGCTTGGCGTGATCGATGCCGACCTGCAACATCCCCCTGAGTTGCTGCCGGAGCTGTTGAAGGCGGCCGAACAAGCCGATATCGCCATCGCCAGCCGCTACGCTCAAAGTCAAGGAACCAAAGGTTGGAATCCGCTGCGCGCCGCCGTTTCCCGGCTGAGCACGCTCGTGGCAGCGCCTCTGATTTCCAAGAAAAACCTTGGGGTGACGGACCCGATGTCGGGTTTCTTCGTGATCCATCGCCGCTGCATCGAAGGGCTAACCTTCCAGACCACCGGCTTCAAGCTCTTGCTTGAAATCCTGGTCCGCGGGCGCATCAAGAAAGCGCTGGAGGTCCCTTTTCACTTCGGTCTTCGCAAGGCGGGCAGAAGCAAGGCCAATGCGACCGTAGCTTTTCACTATTTGCACCTTCTCGGCCGGCTCTCGCGGGATCTGGTGTTGCGTTCGAGCGAGCAATGAAGATTGCGCTCATCACCTCGTTTCCGCCGAGCCGCCATGCGCTCAATGAATATGGCTTCCACTTGGCAGAGCAACTCCGTCAAGAGCGAGGGGTTGAGCTGACGGTGTTGGGAGATTATCTCCCTACTCCCACTGATGAACTGCCCGGCTTTGCGGTCAATCGCTGTTGGAGTTTCGGAAAGCCCGGCAACGTAGCCACACTGCTGCGCGCCATCCGCAGGGTGAAGCCTGACGTGGCCTGGTTCAGCGTCGGTTTCGCCAGCTTCGGCGCCCGTCCGCTTTCGGCTGTCCTCGGTCTGTTGACGCCGGCTGCGGCACGATTGCACGGAGTGTACTCGCACGTTACGCTGCACCAGTTGTTCGAGACGGTCGACATGGAGGATGCTGCTGTTACTTTCCCCCGGCTGTACCGCGCGGGAGGCTGGCTGGCAACGCAACTACTGTTGAGCGCGAACTCGCTCTCCGTACTGCTGCCCGCTTATCGTCGAACTTTGGACGAGAAGTACCGGCGCGGCCGGGTCAGTGTGCGGTCCCATGGGATCTTTGCCGGGAGCCCGGACCCTCCAGACTTTACACGGCGAGGAAACCCGATTCACCGCATTCTTGCATTTGGGAAGTGGGGGACCTACAAGCGTCTCGAGCTACTGATCGAAGCATTCAATCGGGTGGCGACGCAATTCCCCAATGTGCGACTGATCGTCGGTGGCAGCGACCATCCAAGAACTCCCGGCTATGTGGACTCGATGGCGCGGCTCCATGCCAGCGATCGGATTCGTTTTCTGGGCTATGTGCCCGAAGAGTCGATTGCCGATCTGTTTCGTGAGGCAAGCCTGGCGGTAATGCCGTATACATCGTCCGCCGGCTCCAGCGGTGTGGCCCACCTTGCGGCGCAGTACGGCGTCCCGGTGATCGCCTCCGGCATACAAGACTTTCGGGAGCTCGCAGAGCATGAGGGAATTGCCATGCGCTTCTTCACGCCAGGCGATGAGGACAGCCTGGTCGAGCAAATGCTCATGGTGTTGAATTCTCCGAACGAGATGAAAGAGATGGCGTGGCGGAGCTACGCGGCCGGCGTAGCCATGAGCATGCCGCTGGTGGTGCGGGAATACATGCGGACGTTCCGCCAGCAGGAGCGCATCAAGATCCTGCAATGTGTGGCCGGCTTGCGTCGCGCCGGCCGACTCCCAAAGCCGAGCGAGCTTGCCCGCTCAGCTGGCGAAAAGATTCAAAAGTGGCAAGACGAAGACCAGATCGCCGCTTTCGCTGCTGAGTCCGCCGTGCATCCCGCCGCGGCATAATCAACCTTTGAACGCACGCGTACGGTGAAGCAGGCGCGTTCTCCGGTATCTATTTCTGATCTGGATCCTGGGGTTGTGAATTCGGAAGTTGCGAATTCTGGGGCTGCGAATTCTGGGGCCGCGAGGAATCTTGCGGCTGCGTGCCTGGCATCGCATTTCGGTTCTGTTCGGAATCTGGAGGCGGCAAGGCTGGCAGAGCTGGGGCGTGCATCGCAATCGGAGGCACGGGCGTGGCATCCACTCCTCTGCTCGCAGAGACCGCGTCGCGAAGTTTCAGTTCGATGGGTCTTTTCGCGCGGCGTTTCTGCTCTTGAATGGCCTTGAGTGTGGCCTCAACATCCGATTGGTTATCGTCGGCCAAGGTGTCGATCTTCTGTCCTTCGGCGTCCTGGCGCGTGGCGTAGGTTACTCGGGAGTTCGCATCCCGCCCGGAACGTGCCGCTTCGTAATACATTTCGGCGCTTTCCCGATCGCCCGCGATCTCGGCGACGTAGCCCAGATTGTTCAGGGTGAACGCATTCTGTGCGTCCTCTTGATAGGCCTGCAAGAAAAACTCACGCGCCACTAACGGGTGGTTGTCATTCAGGGCCGCCACTCCACGCAGATTGAGGCGAGCGGTGGTTGCCTCAAGTCCTTCGCCGCGGGCGATTTGCTCGCTCACGGCCGCTGCATTTCCCGCGGCTACTTCGCTGATCGGCCGGCCGCGCCACTTCGCGCGGGGAGTCACTACAACACGCTGCTTCGAATGCAGGCTGGCCGCCGCAGAATAACAGCGGAGCGCACCCTCGATGTCTCCGACGCCCTCCAGCGCATAGCCGAGATTGTTCAGCAGGAACGGATCGTTGGGATGGCGCGGCAGGGCGGACTCCAGCAAGTTCCTGGCTTCAAACACGTGCCCTTGTTGAGCCAGCACGATCGCCCGCTCATTGATCCGGTTCACTTCCTGATCAGAATCCTGTACGCGGCGGAATGCCTCGTCCAGGGGCTTGCCTTTGAGGGCCGCTTCGCTGGACTGGTCGATCACCGCGTCCGTACGGTCGCGCGCGGCCAGCGCATAATAGCGCAGGGCTCGATCGGCATCGCCGTTTAATTCGGCGACATAGCCGAGATTATTCAAGGTGAACGGGTCGTCCGGATCGAGCAGGTAAGCCTTGTAGAACAGTCGCGTGGCCTTTTGTTGACGGCCGCGTTTGAGTTCGGCAACGCCCTCGCGGTTGAGTTTCTGGCTAGGCGTGGATACGCTGCGCCGCGGGAGGGGGACTCTCAGATCACCCGCAAACCCCAGGCTAGTCCCGGCGAGAAGGTACAACGCCAGCAGACCCGGAATCGCAGCCAGTGTTCTCACTTTGCTCCAATTCATTTTCATTGCCGACACTATGATGTCGGAGAGCCTGCGATCGGTTGGACTACGGCAAATACCCGATACTGACGGCCCATCCGAGATCACACCATTTAGCATCCAAGCAACGATGCCAAAGCTCCTATGGACGATGATCTTAATAGCCGGCTGCGCGCAGGCGCAGGTTGCCGCGCCCGCTGCATCCCCCGCTGCATCCAACGATACCGGCGCGCGGCCAACGACTGCGATCGCAGACGATCCATCCTCAGCACCCACGCTCGGCGGCAAGGTGGGTCTGGTGCGTGGTGTACTGAAACGGCTGGATCCGATCCACGATCAGCTGTTGATTCATGCATTCGGAGGTGGCGACATCCGGATTGCCTTCGATGCGCGGACGCAACTTCTTCCCGACAATGCAAGCATGAGTTTGATCAGCATTCCCGCTGGATCCGTAGTGTCCGTCGACACCGTCATCAACCAGGGAAAGTTGTTTGCGCGCTCGGTGCGAACCGGTTCATCCGAAGCGGTTGAGCTGAATGGACAAGTTGTGCGATACGACGCAGCTAAATCTCAGCTGACCTTGCGCGACCCCATGAGCCCGCAGAATATTTCGCTGCGCGTTACTCCGGGCACGACGGTTGTAAACCGAGGCCAGTCCGTTTCGCCGCAGGCTTTGTCGGTGGGCATGCTGGTGCGGGTGCAGTTCTCTCCGGAACAAAAGGCGGCGACTCATGTTGAGATTCTCGCCGAACGCGGGAATTCTTTTACTTTTGAGGGGCGAATCGTCTCGGTAGACCTGCGTTCGCGTGTTCTTGCCCTGTCCAACGATTCCGACCAGAGCGTTCGCGAACTCGACATCGGCTCGCTCGGTCCCACCGGCAGAAGTCTCTTGCGAGAAGGCGCTGACGTCAGTATTCAGGCTGAGTTCGATGGAGACCGCTACAACGTTCGCACTGTCGCCCTCGTGTCGCCCAATCCGTGAGGCGCTCGCCAATCCGGTGCGCTACCCAAGCTTTCAGGGCATCTCGATCTCGGCGAGTTTCTCCCGCAGGGACCGCGCAATGAAGAAATCTCCATCGCGGAACATGTAACGGACCGTGTGCCGAGCATAGCGCGTCAGGCTTCGCAGGTTGGTCTTGTGCCAACAACACAAGTTCATATGGGGAGAGAGCCCGCAATAGAAACGGAAGCGGTGGTGCGCCGATTCGGGGATCGTCAGCATGGCCGCCGCCATGCGGTGATTTCCCTCGATAATGGTGAGCGGCTGATACTCATCGGTGCCGATCAGCAACACAGCATCCGGCACATCGCTCCCGCGGAGATCGATTCCGATCGCTCCGAGCTTTGTCAGGAACCGGCTCTGCTGCCCGCCCGCCAGTTCCGTTTCGATGCGGCCAATCATTTCGGTCAGGTAGAACCCGCCTCCCGCAAAGCGCCTCCACTCGTTGCGCGGAAATATCCGCAGGCGCGCCAAGTCACGCGAAGTCAGTTCAATCTCCCACCACTCGGTATCAGGAGGCAGTTCACGCCACAGGCGCCCTCGCCGGCGGAACAGCAACGCGCGTCGAATGAAATTTTCATGAGGATGGTCGAGATCGGCCTGCTCCACAAGGTGCTTGAAGTCTCGGCGATAGGGATCAAACTCGGAGTGATAGAACTCACCCCGTAAGAATTCCGCCACGATCTCTTCTTCCGGCACGGACCGCAGGAGCTGCAAAGGTTTCGAGGATGCCGGAGAAAGTCCTGATTCGTCCTGCTCGCGCAAGAGCGGAGTCGTGACAACCACCAGCAATCCGCACATCACCAACAGTTGCACCAGAATTACCTGGGACAAGGAACCGTGATAACGCCAGATCGCTCCCGTCAGCAAGATGCTCGCACCCAACTGCACCCATCCCGCGGTACCGATGCGCCGCGAGATCTCGTACATCATGACCACGACGGCAATGCAATAGATTCCGGTCATGACCGCATACTCGGTCAAGAGTGTGGAGAACGATGCGGTACCCAGCAGGAACGGTTTTCCCAGCAGCATGGTCCACACGGCTTGCGGCGCCAGCGCCACCACCGCGATGAATACTGAAGTGACCGTTCCCACCAGGAGCAATCCGGTGTAGAGCACGGAGCGCCCACCTTGGCGATGCGTGTGACTGGCCGACACCGGAAACATGCTACTGACAACCGACCACGACAACATGAAGACGACGCGCCCTACCAGAGCTATAGCTGCGTAGATTCCCGCCTCCGGCGGCGGGAAGAAATGCTTCACCAGCAAGATGTCGAGGTTACTGAGAATCACCTGCCCAATGAAGTACAGCACGGCCTGCATTCCCTCGCCAAAAGGCGCGATCTTGATCAGTCCCCGTGTCGCCCGGTACTCAGCCCCCGGCGTAGCGACGAGGTACGCGGCGACGATGGAGAGCAGTATTGCCGTCATCACGCCGGTCACACCCATCCTGTAATGCAGGAAGAGCAGCGCTCCGCCTAACTTAACCGTTACTTCCACGACCACATTGAGGGCGAGGCCGCGGAAGTTGTAACAGCCCTGCATCTTTCCGCGGCGCACTCCCAGCGGGATATACACTCCAGCCGCGAAGGCCAGCAACACCAGGTCATGCTGCGCGGGCAGATTGAAATAGGACTTGAGGTAGGCGCTACCAGCGGCGAGTAGTACGGCAACGCCGAGGCCCACCTGCCAGGCCCGGCGCAGCATGCTTGCATAGATTTGCGCCCGGACCACGGTCTCTGCGCTCCGAGCGATGAACTTTGAAGTGATGATCTGGAACGATAGGGTGATGGCCGTCACCAGCATGAGCAGCGTATACAAAGCGGAAGCGTGCCCGAAGCTCGAAGCGCCTAGCATCCGCGCGATCAGGATGTTGTAGAGCAGGTTGGTGGCGGCCACCAGTCCAGTGCTCAGCAACAGGATGGCGCTGCCCCGCACTATGCGCCCACGCAAGACTTCGCCATCATCCGGCATTGTCGTGGCTTGCGTTCCTGGAGGCGTCGTCATAACGAGCTCGGTCTCATGGGGTAGGTGCGCGGTGCGGAAAGGAATGCGTCAAAAAGTGAACTGCACCTCCGGAACGACTTGGGTATGGCTGTGTCCGGGAAAATCGTAAAAGCTTTGCTGAGCCAGACCGAAAGAGAATCTGACGGGATAAGCGAGCGAAGCGGTCTCCGAGCCTAGGCTCCCGCCCCGGCCCCGTTCGTGCGTGTAAGAGAGCAGGACACTCGAGGACACATTGTCGTACGCGTGAAAGCTGCGTCCGGAAGACCACGCGCCCGAGGCGGAAAGCCTCCAGCGCGGGTTGAGCTCAGCGTCCAAGCCAAAGCGCGGACGAAGAGTCTGCGCGATGGCGTATTCATTGCCTTCGGTTCGCCACGAGCGCAGAAACTCCGCGATCGCCGACGCGCGGATGCGGGAACCGAACCGATGCTCCAAGCCCGCATAGGAGATCGTCTGGTAGTACTGATTTGCCGATGGCCGGAAGAAGAGATCAAGCGCATTCCACCCGGTGAGCAGCGCGGTGTGGCCCCAGGGCCGGCCCAGGCGAAAATCGAGAGCACCGGAAGTTAGCCGCGAGTTCAGAGCCTGCTGCGTGAATGGACCCGTTTCGCGGATCAAATTGCCGGAAACCGAAAGCCAATTGCCGATCGGGCTGCTGGCCAGGTAAACAAACTGGCGAAACAGATTCTGGTCCATGGCCGCCGGCGCAAGCGTGTCGCGCCGGATCGTGTACTGCAGTCCGGGCAGGATGTTCACCTTCACGTTGCCCAATTGCACAACCGGGGCCACGGAAACATTGAAGATGGTGTCGAACGTGTTGCGATTGCCAATCAGGAGTTCACTCGGCAATGAGAAACTACCCCGAGCATTACGCTCGGCGACAAAGCCTTGAATCGCAGGAAAAGAATCCGGCCGGAATTGGAAGCGCGAGTCGGCGAAGGTCTCGATCGAGCGCCGCGGAGGTGGCAACAAGGCTCCGGCTTTTTGCACGCCGAGCAAACGAGCGTCGAGTTGATAGATGTTTTCATCCTCAAACAACGGATTCACCCGGGCGTCGGAGCCCATGCCAATGCGATCGGTGATGGGACGACCTTCTTCTTCGGCGAGTTCGATTTCCGCGGTGCGGGTTGCTGGGTTCTGAGGGTCCAGTTGGTTGGCGAGGCCGAAGGTCGCGAGGGCGCGATCGTCCTGGCCGCGCTGCCGGAAGACGTTGCCCTGGGCGATCAGAAAGTCATAGTTGATCTTGCGCTCCGGATCGTCACGCAGGCTGGCCAATTGCAATTCCGCGCTACGCGTGTCGCCCAGGGCCAGCGACGCATTTGCCATACCCACCGCCACCGAGGTGTCATCGGCGCCCAACGCTTGTGCGCGCCCATACATCTGCTGCGCCAGGGGATACTCATGGATGTTCATCAAGATGTCGGCTGCGTTCAAGTAGTCATCCGCGGAGGTCACGTCGGTGGACGCGACTCGCGCCTCGGCAAGGCCGAGCGCCACTTGTTGTTGTGCGTCAGAAGTCTTGCCTTCTTCGGCAAACAGCCGGCCCAAGGCAAGGCGGACCTGGAGACGATCTTCGTTGAGTCGATCCGCGTCAGAACTTTCCAGCGCCTGCGTGTACCGGGTCATGGCCTGGTCGCGACGGCCCAGGATGCGCAGGGCATCCGCAGTCACGAGCAGGACCTTGTAATCGTTCCCGCCGGCGCGCTCCGCGGAATCAATTGCCTGCGTGGCGTCGGCCAACCGGCGGAGTTGTGCATAGCATCTTGCAAGCTGCGCTGAGATCATCGCTTTGTTCGACACGGGATTGTTCGGCACGACCGCGAGCGCATTGTGTAACGTGTCCGCCGCGTTGGCATATTTATGTGCCCGGTACTGCACGTCGGCCAGTGCGATGTAGGAAGTCGGATCATTCGGATTCAGCTTCAGTGCTTTCCGGTACTCGCCTTCAGCGCTGGCCAGCATGGCTCGCTGGCGGTAGGCCTCAGCTTTGACGAGATGCAGACTCTCTGAGTCGGGAAGTAAACGGGTTGCGACTTCAGCCTCTTTCAGAGCGGCCGTGGAACGCCGCGACTGGAGCAGGGCGTAGGCAAGTCCGAGATGCGCTTCGCCGTACTGTGGATTCAACGCCAGGGCCTTGCGGAAATCCTGCTCAGCCTTCGTGGCCAAGCGCATGTCGTTGTAGACATAGCCCCGGTTCATATAACCCACCGCCATCGTGGGATCGATCTCGAGTGCGCGCGTGAAATCGTGGACGGCGGCCGCGTATTCGTTGTGGTCGGCGTGTATGTACCCCGAGATCAGAGGCAGATCGCGATCCTCCTGAAAAACGGGTTGAAAGCGGTCTACGATCTTCATCGCTTCCTCGCGGCGCTTGAGAAACAGAAGGTCATACGCAAGATAATCGACCGCCTCACGATCGTTTGGAAGCTTCTGGATCACCTGGTAGCCGAGATCTGCCGACTCCGCGTAGTTCCCGATCATCGTCAAGTAGCGCTCATGCTCCCGCATGACTTGCGGGTCTTGTCGCACTTCCTCAGCCGCGCGTGCGAGCCACTCTTTGGCTTGGGCGGGATGGTGGCCTTCGAGGGCGGCATTCATCGCACCGGAAACAATCAGCGGATGGTTCGGCGATTTCTGGAAGGCCAATTCGTAACTCTGTTGCGCTTCCGCGAATTTGCGGTTCGCGCTGTACAAATCACCCAGCGCCAGGAAAGGTGCATAGTCGTCGGGATGGCTCTTCGCAAACGCAAGGAAGTAGCCGCGGGCGGCCTCGGTGTCGCCCATCTCGCGCGACAGGAAGCCGAGCGAGCCCAATGCGCCCCCATTCGATGAATCGATGGCGAGCGCCTCGATGTACGTCTTGCGAGCCTCTTCCTTTCGGTCCGTCTTCCACAGAAGATTCGCGTAGTTGAGAAGTAAGATGCCGTTGCGAGGCTCAAGGTGGATGGCTTCCTTTAAATCTTTTTCCGCGGAATCGACATCGCCTCCGGCGACTTCGGTCGCGGCTCGCAGCCGCAGGAACTCGGTCCGCGCAGGGCCTGCCACGTCGAGGGTAAGGATCGCGTTGGATGCGTCCTTCGTGACGCGTTCTGCGTTCGCGGCGTCTCCGGCATCGCGGTATATCTGGGCAAGATCCACGCGCAACGAGATCGGATAGAGAACGCCCTCAGGCACACCTTCGGGCAAATGCTGCAGCGCCGCCTCGTATTCGCGAATCGCATTTTCGCTCCGATGCTGGCTTGCATCGAGCCTTCCCCGCAAGGCATACACGCGGTAATGCTCGGGATTCAGCGTTGCGGCCTGGTTCAGGAGGGCCGTGGCTTTGTCGTACTCCCCGTCATTGAGCATGGCTTGCGCGGCATTGAGCTGGATTTCAATGTCTTGTGGCGCTCGGCTTGCGGCCGCGCCATAATTGCGTGCCGCCGCGCGTGGGTTGCCGGCCAGCGCGTAGGAATATCCCAACTCGGCGAGCGTGCCCACGTCTTTCGCGTGTAAGTCTTCCAGGATGCGAATCGCCGTCTCGTACTGGCCGGTGTCGCGGTAGTAAGACGCAACCGCTCGCAGCACCTCGGGATTCGTCGGAGCCGAATGGCGCGCTCGCTCCAGCATCTTGTGTGCAGACTCGTCATCTCCGATTCGCTGATAGGCGCGGGCCAGCAGAAGTTCGGTTCGCGCCGACGCCTTCACAGCGTCCGAGCGTTGCAGGTAGTCCACCGCTCGTTTGGGATCGGTGGGCAAGAGCAGTTCGCCCGCGAGCTGAAGGTCCAGGTCGCTCTTAGGATTCGCGGCCAAGGCCTCTTCCAGCGTTTGCTGCGCTTCCGCGGTGCGCCCCATCCGGGCGTAGGTTTGCGCCAGACCGGAAAGCCCCTCCACCGAAGATGGCCTTAGAGCGAGGCCGCGGCGATAGGCATCGACAGAAAGCGAATACTGTCCGCTGAGTCGCGCTGCGTAAGCCAGCGTAAACCAGAGGTCGGGATTCTGCGGAGCCGCGTTGACCGCGCGCTGAGCGTGCGCCGTTGCGTCTCGCGAGTCGCCGTGTTGCAAGGCCGTCTGCGCGGCGCGCGCCTCGCGCGCCACCTCGATGCTCGCGCCCCAGCCCATTCCGGTCTGGTCACTCGTGGTCTGCGCGGGTCGCTTCTTCGAAGGCGCGGGCGACGTCGAAGGGGAAGAAGTTTGGCCATTCACATCAAAGGTTTGAGCAGCACTGGCAGTGGCTGCGATCAGGACCGCAAACCGCACCGAACTCCTGAACACCCAACTTCTGAACGCTGACGGCACCATTCCTCCTCCCCGGCCTCGTGGCTGATATCCGGTTGCTGGCGTTTGGGGTACACGCCTGACCTTCCGTTGTCGCTGAGATGCAAGAAGCTCCCGGACCGGTTGGGCACCCTTTGACGCGGGCAACCTTCAAAATACTTACCAACCGTTGCCCGGCTCGCAGGAATCAAACACTGCGACCGATGAGAGACCGCCAGGAAACATTCGTGCACCCGACTAAGACCAGCATTTGGCAACGCCCGATTCCCCTTGCTGCCATCATTTTGTTGGCGCTAGCGATTCACGGGCCTTTGCTGGTAATGCAGTTGCCGGCGACTACGTCGTATGACGCAAACCTGCACATCTTTTTTGCGTCGCACTATGCGCATCATTGGTTCAACCCGTGGAACGAAAAGTGGTTTGCCGGCTTTTCCCAAACCACGTATCCTCCGCTCACTCACCAATGGATTGCGCTGCTGTCCTATATCGTCGGACTCACTGAGGCCTTCATGCTGGTGCAGTTGGCCGCCGTCGTCCTGCTGGCGGTGGGTGCTTACCGGTTCGCGCAGCTTTGGGTGGATGACCGTGCAGCCAGCTATGCAGGAGTGCTGGCCGTGTTCGCCGGCAGCATCGCATTTCTTGTCTATTCGGCGGGGCAGTTACCGACCACGATGTCAGCGGCTTTGTATTTTCTGGCTCTGCCTTATTTCTATTCTTGGTGCCTGTCAGCCAGTTGGCGATCGCTGCTGAAGGGGATTGCTCTCGCGCTGGCCGCCGCATCGGCCCATCACGTCACCCTCATCTTCGGCTCCGTCCTGTTCGCGGCGCCGGTCTTGTGGCTGGCGTGGTACGACCGGCACGAAAAGGAGCAACCCGGCGCCCCAATCCTTGGGCGCGGTTTGCTGTTCGCCGCGATTGCCGCAGTGGGGGTTGGGGTCGTCCTGTTGCCGTACTGGATTGCGATCATCCGGCATCCCATCGAGCAGATGCCCATCCCGCACGCCAGCCGTTCGAACTTCCTGATGAATTGGATCTACGGCATGAATTACTTCATCGTGCCGTATGGCGCTTTGATCCTCGCGTTGCCCTTCATCGTGATCAAGGGTGCATCGAATCCTCGTTTGCGAGTACTGCTGCTTGCGTTCTGGGTCACCTTTCTGATTGCCCTGGGTGGCACAACGCCCGTCCCGCGCTGGATCTTCGGCCGGGCTTTCGAAATTCTCACTTACGAGCGCTTCACGCTGTGGGCAACGGTACTGGCACTGCCGATTGTGGGATTGTTAGTGGAGCAACTCATTGATCGTTTCCCGCGCCGGGGCGCGATTGCCGTCAGTACAGCCGCGATTGCCAGCCTGGCGCTCGCCATGGGCTGGCTGGTATGGAGCCCCTTTCGAACGTTCAGTTCGCTCAATGTGGACTCAGTGGTCGCGTTCCTGAATCGCGATGGCCACGATCAGTATCGCTATCTCACACTCGGATTCGGCAACGCCCTCCCCAAGGTGTCCACCTATGCCAACGCGAGCAGCGTGGATGGCGAGTACAACTCAGCGCGCCTGCTGCCCGAGATGACCCGTTACGGCGCTGCGCAATTAACCAACGCGAAGTTCTTCGGGGTCGCCGGCATGGATTCGCTCCGCGCCATGCTCCAGCATGCCAATCACTATGGCTTGAAATTCATTTTCGTGCACGATTCGTTCTATGAGCCTCTTCTGGTCTTCGGCGGATGGCGCCAGGTGGAGAGCTATGACTCCGGCGCCATCACGGTCTGGTCCAAGGATGATGCTCCTCCCGCGCGGGTGATTCCGTCCGATGCCATGCCGGCCCCGTGGGAAGGATGGATCTGGGGCATCTTGCCCATCGGCAGCAGCTTTCTGGCGATTCTGTTTTTGTGGCTGCTGGTCGAACCGCGCCGCACACGAGTTGAGCCGAGCCGCGTGGAGGAAGAGATCACGCTTCCCGCGGAAGTGCCGGACCAGGTCTATGCCCAAGGGGTAAGTTCATGAAGTGGGCACTGTCTGCCTTTCTCGCCATTGCCACCGCGGTTCTGGTCGCCTTTGCCTGGCTGCAGTCCGGAGGGCTGAAGCAGCACGCCATGTTCTCTGCAGGAACTCCCGAAGAGGCCGTGCAGGCTCTGATGAGCGAGATTCGGGCTCACGACTATCAGCAGGCCTATGCTTCGCTCGATCGCAGCAGCGATACAGATCTGGCATCCTTCATTCGCGAGATGGCGGGAAGTGACGGCAGCTTGCGCACGTACTCGTCGCTGCAGACCGCGGAGGTTTCGCCGTTGCACGCCGATCATGACGAGGCCCTGGTCCGCCTGCGGATGAATTGGTCGAGCGCGCTGGGCTCGCTCGATGATGTTCGGGATTTGCGCGTGCGCCGCGATGGTTCGGTGTGGCGCGTGGTGTGGCCGAAACCGGCGTTTTCCACGGTGCCCCCGCAGGTGGTGTCGGTGAACTACTTGAGCTGGGACGTCATCGGGCGCAATACCTCGCAGAACTGGGGAGCGCAGGACGTAGACTCGCCGAAAGTGCGCATCACGTCGATGAACGCGATCTCGCGCCCCGGCCGCGTGGTGATTCTCGGGGAAGTCGAAAACGAAGATACCGTTCCCGCGTATTTGAACGTGAACGCGACGCTGCTGAAAGCGGACGGATCTCCCATCGAGGAAGAAGGCAGCTTCGATCTCATCTCGCACGTGCTGCTCCCCAAGCAGGTTTCACCGTATCGCATTGACTTTCCGGGTGTGCGCATGGATGCGGTTAAGAGCGTGCGCATGGATGCGCGCGCTCTGTTAGTCCCGGCTAGCGCTGATCCGGTGATTGCAGTTACCGACCAAGGGGTGAGCAAAGATGGATTGAACCGAACCGTGCTCAAGGGCGAATTGGTGAATCAAAGCGGGCGCCCGGTCAATATCGCACAGGTCCTGGCAGCCTACTACGACAACTTCGGGAAAGTGATTTGGGTCTCGGATGGTTATGTCGATCAGGCGCTCATGCCGCAGGTGCCCGTAGCGTTTGCGGTCGACATCCCGGATGACATCGCGGCGCGGCTGAAGAATTATCGTGTCATCGTCAATCACTATTCGCGGTCGAGCAACTGACATGAAGCGCACTACCCGTAGCAATTTCGCGTTTTGCAAGCGCCTGACTGGTTCGGTCTTGTTGTTCGCATTGCCGTGGTGCGCGTCGCCGGGGTGGGCACAGGCTGGGAAACTGCTTGTGCCCACAACGGTGGGAGCAGGGCAAACTTTCTCGATTCCGGTCGTTGGTTCTGGGCAAGCAGGTTCTGGGCAAGCCACTTTCTATCTCTTGGGGCCCGACCATGTTGTGAAACGCCATGTGAGCCCCGGGAGCGAGGTGCAGATTCAGTCCAGCGATGTGCGCAGCGCGGGGCTCTACCAGGTAATCCTATGCGACTCGAAATCATCATGCACTTCCGCAACGTTCGAAGTAAAAGCCGCGCCACCGGCGCACTTGAGCTTCTTTCTGCATCCTTCGCGGGTACCCGTCTCCACTCGCGATTCAATTGATGCCACTGCATTTGTGTTTGACCAGTATTTCAACCTGGTGTGGGCTCCAGCTGTAGTCGATTTTCGCATCACGCCGGCCAGCGGAACCGGCTTCTCACGGCGAGGCACTACGCGGAACGGTGTGGCTTGGATGCGCATGGACTCTACGCCGCATGAGGGATCCGTTCGGGTAACTGCGGTCCTGGGTAACGTGGAAGAAGCGAGAGTGATTCAACAGGTCGCGGCGGAAGCCTGCGCATTGCGCATGAAAACTGTGGCGAGCGGGAATAGGGTGACCCTCGAAACCGATCCGGTGCGCGATTGCAGCGGCAATACACTTCCCGATGGCACCATCGTTTCATTCACCAAAATTGACAAGTTGGGCAAAAGCACCGTGGACACGCCGATCAAGAAAGGCATCGCGCGAGTGCAGTTCAGCGTTCACGGACGAGCGCAGATCAGCGTCGCGTGCGGCGTGGTGCTGGGCAATGAAGTCGCCGTCGCCGTCAACGGAGGACTATGAAAAGCCTGGTTGCCGTGTCGTTGGCGCTCAAGAAGGTTAAGCCTGGGTTGTTCAAGCCCAGGTTCGTCAAAGCTGCCAGCTTCGTGATTGCAGCTTGTGTTCTGGCGATCGCCCAATCGTCGGCGCCGATTCACCTCCCTCAGGTCCACCTCGATGCCGATGGACTTAACCCGCGTCCCATTGAACAACTCACGGGAACGACCGTAGCGCACCATTACGCACTGGCATGGCGTGACCTCGCAGCGGCCTTGGAATCTGGTCGAACCGAAGGACTCGGCGAAGAGTTCGTCGGATTCGCACACGATCGCCTTATGCGGCGAATCGGCGAGCAAGAGCAGGCGGGCGTGCACGTTCGGATCGTCGATCACGGCCACAATCTGAAGGCGGTCTTTTATTCCAGCGATGGGACTGCCATGCAACTCCTCGATCAAGCCCAGTTGGAGATCCAGACTTTCGACGGAAACAAGTTGCTCGATACGCAGAATGCGCCCCACCAGTACATCGTTCTCATGACCCCCGGCGCGGATCGCTGGTACATTCGCGATCTTGAGGAAGTCTCTGCCAAATCCTTCTGAGGCCGGTTTTGAACGCCAGCTTCGAACCAACTGTTGGCAGCGCCGTTTCATCGTAACCAGAGCGGGAAGCCGTGGATGAAACTCTATCAGCTTGTCCTATTGACGCAGGTCTTGATCGTGGGTTCGACTCCGAACGCGTGCACGCACGCGAGTTCGCGCACTCTCGCCCTCAAGGATATCTCTGCCTCATCCGGCAACCCCAAGGTTCTTGCGGACTACCAGCCGTGGTTCGGCGATCCGGACCACATCGACGTCGGCTATAACAGCCAGGACCCGAACGTGCTGCGCAAGCAAATTGAGGAGGCCCGCAACGTGGGCATCTATGCCTTCGTTGTGGATTGGTATGGTCCACGGCGTCCCTTTCTCGATCGTAGTACTGCGCTTTTGCAGCGAATTGCCAGCGAGCAACACTTTCACATCGCCCTCATGTACGACGAAACCCAGGATGACAACGGACACGCAACGGAAGACGCGATGGAGGCGATGGAACTGGCATACCAGAAATACATCGGGCCCGCTGCCCCGGGACGGAATGCGTATCTGCTGTACCAGGGGCGGCCCGTTGTCTTCGTGTTTCCCAAGCGCGGCCACACGGATTGGAGTCAGGTGCGCCAGCAGGTGAATCAGTGGGAATCGCCGCCAATCCTGCTCTACGAGGACGACCCGCCCGTTCAGTTCGCCAAAACTTTCGACGGTGAGTACGCATGGGTGTATCCCGGGCGCGCGGGGTGGACTCCGGACGGTCATGCGTGGGGCGAAGATTACCTGAGTGATTTCTACACGAAGATGCGAAGTAAGCATCCAGACGAGGTTACCGTGGGCGGAGTGTGGGCGGGCTTCAACGACACGAAGGCATCCTGGAGCTTGAACCGGCATATCGACGCACGGTGCGGAAAGACCTTCGAAGATACTCTCCGCTTGTTCGACGAAAACAACGAACCATCTCACCCCATTCCGTTTGTCCTGATAGCTACCTGGAACGATTACGAAGAAGGAACGGCAATTGAGCGCGGCCTGCCGCACTGTGACGAATCGAAGGCGCCTATCGCGCGCGCGGGACAACCATGACGAGCGCGAGAGAAAGCGCAGCGGCGATGTTCGAGACGCTGGCAGTCTTACATCTGCATGCGCTCACACCACGGGGGCAGCGGAGCGAAACCAGCCCGCAGATGGACGATGCGCTCTCGCGAGTGCAACGTATGTCCAAGGAGGAGTGGTCCGACTTTCTGCGCTTTGCGGAAATGCAACGCGTACACCTTCGCACGTTGCATCTCTTAGAGAAATGGGATGTGGTTGGTGCAGCGGGGTCGCGGTTTGGCGGAGCTGTCGACCTTGAAGGTCTGGCCGAAGTCGAGGAGCGGCAGATCGGATGCGCGCTCGCGGCTTTGGAAAAAGTTGTGCTCGCGCTCGAACTGACCGGACATTCGCCCGTCGTGATTAAAACCCTCGATCACTGGCCCGATATAGGCAGCGATCTTGATCTCTTCATCGCAGCCAGCGAAGCCGATACCGTGCGCGTGATGCAGAGCGAACTGCGAGCTGAGCCGCAGCCGCGGAGCTGGGGCGATCGATTGGCGCACAAATGGAACTTCAGGATTCCGGGACTGCCCCAGTTAGTGGAAATCCATGTGGGCTGCCTCGGACAAACCGGTGAGCAGGAGACCCTACCTGCCCACTTGGAAGAAACCAGCGTGATGCGCGATGCCGGACGCTTTCGTTTTCGTGTCCCGGCTCCAGAGGAACAAGTCACGCTGGCGACTCTGCAAAGGATGTACCGCCATTTCTACATTCGTTTGACCGACCTGCTCAACCTTACTGGGCTGGTGCGGGCGGGTGGTCTGGATTTCATGCGGCTGCGCACGTCCACCCAGCACTGGTCGATATGGCCGGGAGTAGCTACCCTGCTGAAGATTACTTCCGACTATAACGAGCGCGCGGGCGTTGGTCCGCTGCCTTTGCCAGAGTTTGTGGTGAGCTCGGCACGTTTCGGCGCCGACGTCACCTACGTCGGGGAACAGTTCTTGCGCGTATCCATAGTGCCGCAGGGTTCGCAACTATTCCTGCAGCAACTCATCGGAACAGGAGCGGCGCGACACTTCCGCTCTGCGGCTCGCTTGTCTCTATTGCCGGTGCTGGCTGCGGCCGCATTCGTCAATTTGCGGATGACTGGAGACGACAAGGGAATTTGGTAAGGCTACAACTGCGCTGGTGCGAGCGCCGACGTTTCGGCGTCCTTAGTATGAATCCCAATCGACTCAAGCGAGCTTCCGTATCCAGAAGCTGGAGGGCCAGATGTGGTCGCCATCGCGAGTGGGAAGGAAGCGCCGCTTTTTAGGGGGCATGTTGCGATAGCTGTGCTGCCAGTGCGGGAAAGCGTTTTCGAGCTCGGCGGTTGCGCGACTTTGCATGCAACTGCTGCCCCACAGCACTTCGAATTTCGGATTGAACATCAGCAAAGCCTGCAGCAGGTATTGCTCGGACCAGAAGGCCAGATTGTGCAAGACCGCGTCGCGGGGATAGTCGGAAGGGATGAAAATGTCATGGGCGTGGATCAGCACACCACCGGCAATCCGGGGAACGATTTCGAGATACTCGCGCACCACATCGCTGCCGATTCCCACCACGTGGCTTGAGTCCAGAAACAGGAAATCGCCGCTTTGCAGGCTGAGGAATACGTCGAGGTCCACATTCTGTATGGTCTGGGGAATGAGATGGACGCGATCGCTCAACGCGTTCTTGGGGAACCGATCCGGGTAGGGGTCAATGGTGACCAGCTCGCCGCGCACTCCATCGAGCTTCAGGTTTAGATCGAGGGCAGCCGCCATGACGCGGCTGCTGTAACCGCCCCCCACTTCCACGATCCGTCGCGGCTTGTAATGGCGGACCATGCAGTAGGCGATCTCGGCATCGACGGTCTCGAAGAAGCCATTGCTGTAGTTGTAGCCCACGCTGAAAAACGGAGCCGAGCCCCAAGCCCATTCGCTCTGGTATTGCGGCACTACGGTTTGCAGGAAATCCAACTGCCGGTCGAAGGCAAGGTCCAGCCCGGCGGGGACTTCCTCGGCCGGCCATTCCCGGGACTCGAGTTCGCGGAAGTCGGGCACAGGCCAGTAGTAGTGGTTCGGACTCACCGTGATCCCGATGCGCTGAAACATGCGGAAGGCATGTCGCACAAAGGCGAGTGCCGTCTCATTTTCGTGCAACTTGCGAGCCAGGCTGAGCAGCGGTCCGCGATCGCGGATCATCTCCGGCTGGCCTTTCTCGGAATTGACTCGATCATAGGACGCGATTTGAGCGGGAGATCGGACAGCTGGCAGTTCATTCAACGACATGTGCCTCCGGGGAATACTCGAAACGAATGTGCGAGATTCTGATGCAAAATAACGCGGGTGTGGCGTTAGAATTTTGAAAGAGAGCGCGGTTTCAGCCGTTGGCCGGGACGTGTAGTGGAAAGATCGAGAGACATACCCAGGAGGTCATTGGGCAGGCGCCAATTCTGCTCAGCGAAAGTCCGTACTTCCGAGCCGAGAATGCCTTAGATCCCAGAGCGGCGTCGAAGCGCAGGTCCTATCTACTCGAACCGCGGCCCCAGTATACGGTGTCTACTGCATGGACGGAGGCGCCTGCCCCACCGTAAGGTAATTGAGGACGCATAGGTCAGCATATGAATTTCTGTTCGACGCGAGTGCCGCTTGGTTTGAGCGGATCCAGTTCGTCATCGCAGGAGAAGCCATGACCAGGCTGGACTTGGTCATGCCACCTGAATCTGTAGATCGCGTCCCTACTGGCGAGGTAGGCGCCAGGCTTCCCATTCGGGAAGTGCGCGTCCGGGCGATTTCGCAACCAGTTCTATCGCCGAACGCGTTTACGCTTAGCGACTCCTGGGGCCGGCACGGGGTATCGACAACGCGGAGCGCGCTGGGCTCGATCCTGGTACACGCACTGATCATTGTGGCGGCCTTCTCACTGCTGACGCATGAAGTGCGATCCGAGGCGAGACCGGTTGCGAGAGTCACACTGATCGCACCTTCCATCGAGTCTTACGCATTGCCGCTGGCTACTAAGCAGTCTGGAGGCGGCGGCGGGGGTGGAGATCGCGACAAGCTCCAAGCGCCGCGAGGGGAGCTCCCGCGCGCGGCCAAGCTACAAATCACACCTCCGCAGATCGTGGTACGCAATGAACATCCGAAGCTGACCGCCGTGCCGACCGTGGTTGCGCCGCCACAGATCCAGATGGCCGCCTCCGCGCCGAACCTGGGAGTTCCGGCCGCAGCAGCTCTGCCAACCATCGCCGCCTCCAACGGGACTGGGTCGGGCGGTGGTATTGGGTCGGGCTCGGGTGGTGGAGTTGGTAAGGGGGCCGGCCCCGGCGTAGGCGAAGGTTTCGGCGGTGGCGCCGGCGGAGGAGCATATAAAGTTGGAGGGTCAGTGCTGGCGCCGCGTCCGTTGGCCATGCCCGATCCGGACTACACCGAACAAGCGCGCGAGGCCAAGTTGCAGGGTATGTGCGTGCTTAAGCTAATTGTGGGTGCGGACGGAAAACCACGGGAGATTCGTGTAATCCGCTCCTTGGGGATGGGTCTGGACGAAAAAGCGATAGCCGCCGTGAGCCAATGGACATTCGCGCCGGCAACCAAAGATGGCACGCCGGTGCCCGTTCTGATCAGCGTGCAGGTAATCTTCAAACTGAATTGATCCACAAACATCAGGACACCACGGAAGTGAACGGCGGCCCGTGACCCGGGCCGCGTACGCATGCAGGAACCGTCGGCTCTTTAGCCTACACACAGCTCAAGCGTACACAGCTCACTTGAGCCGCGACCCATTCCAAAGCCGCAAGCGATGGCAGTGGGTTGTGGTGTAGACATTGTGCTTGAGGCGCAGAACGCAATCCGCTGTAATCAAGCGTCGGTCACGATGCGGCTCAGTCCGGGGCAGGCCAGTACCGAGTTCACACTTCTCCCCTGGCGCGGCGCCACAAGTCGCACAACGCACAGTCTGACGTTTTTGAGACTAGTTTTCTTGCCCTTCATGGTTAGATGAGAAAGGCCCACCGGGGCAGGCGCACCCTAGGGAGTCACTGCAATGTTGTCACCTGAACTCACCGGGTCGCCCGTCACCGGGTACGGAGACCCACCGAGAGAGGGGAGCACCCGCCTTCTGGATTGGTCGAAAACCCAAGTACTACGCCCGGTCCAGGCTCGGGCTGGCAAATGTCTGCGGCGGAGTAGAGAAAACTGCCCGACGGGTCGACACGAATGCTGTTCTGCTCGCAGGTGTCCACGGGGACTCTGAAAGTTCCCACGCCGTTAATGTTGCCAGTGGAAGAATTGAACGACAGAAAATAAATCGCGTTGCGAGTCGTGTTTCCGTCAGCGTCTGTGGTCTCTGTGTCCACATACAAGTACAGGTTTCGTGGATCGACCGTGATCGACCACGGTTCAGCTCCGGGATCAGTTGGGCTGTTCGGCTCTGCCAAAACAAAAGGCGAACCTGGGACCTCGCTGAGGCTGCCATCGCTCGGACCGATGCGGTAGACAACAATCGTACCGTCCCCACCCACCGGCGCAAACAGGTAAGTTCCGTTGACATCCGTTTTCAGATCAAGCACGCCGACCCCGGTACAAAGATAGCAACCGCTAGGACTGGTTATCACATAGGGCGCGCCCGGTACCGGCGTCAGGCTCCCAGAGGGCTCATCGATGCTAAAGGCGTCAATTTCGCTACCCAGATGCCCGATGTAGAGGTACCTTCCGCTTGGGTCCACGGTAATCGAGACCGGCAGCGTCCCAGTTGAAAATGGCGATCCTGGTACAGGTGAGAGAGAGCCGTTGCTGGCTACTGCATAGCCGGCTACACCCTGTGTACCGCCGCCAAAACTGGCAAGGGTCACATACACGAACTTTCCGGAGGGCGCGACCGCAACACCTGCGGCAATCACTCCCTCTCCGGCTGCCTGGTACGGAGATCCCGGCACGGGCGTGAGGTAGCCGTTGCTGCGATTAATGAAGTAGGCATTTAAGGACTGCAACGCAGTCACGTAGAGACGGTAGCCGCCCTTGTCCGGTGAGACGTTGCCAGGCGCAGCGCTTACCGGTATCGGGGGCTGAGCAAGTGGGGTCAAACCGCCTGTGTCGGCGTTAACGCGAAAGCCGGCAATTTTGTCGGTCGAAGCCTCGGTGTCGTATAGGAATCGTGGGGGAGCCAGGTTTGGGTTGGTCACCGTGATATCGATTGTGGTAGCGATTACGCCTCCGCAATTGTCCCACGCCACTATGACGGTATTGAAATAGCCGGGCCCCATGGCGATTTCGGTGTCAAGGTGTGCGGACTCGACGGTGTACACGCCAACATGAGGCGCAGTATAAATGCGCATGGCGGCAATTCCCTTGGAGCAGTCCGCGCTAGTCGCCGAGGCCACAAAATGAACCGGCGAGTCATTTTGCGATCCTGCGGCCGGAAGGGTAACGGCCACAGCAGGAGTAGTCCCGAATAAAGGGCCCGCGGTCATTGCCAAAGACGAAAGCAAGTAAATAAGAGAACGGCAGAAGGGCCCTACCAACTTCATGGAACACTCTTTCACTACTTCTCACTCGGTGAATTGTTCAGACTGGAGTATGCTTCGTCTCCCGCCGAAAGACAATCAGGTCGATACCTGACGCCGCGGGGACAGAACTCTGTCGTTATTGTTATGAGGTTCTTGGATGGTGGAGAAGACGCCGTCGGCAACCGCAAGACGTTGACTTCGACCCCTTCCACCGGCGGGCAGCATGACAAGCAGGAAGTAATCTAAGTGGTCACAAGCGGATCGCTGCCGACAAGTTCTGGGAAGCAGTCCGCTCCGATCCCGTGCTACATCTCGGCTGTCGCAGACTCACAGCACGCCACGGGGTGGAAATTTATGGTGACTTACCCTATCGGCGACTGACCGACAGTCAGCCGGCACGGACAGTGGCCCTGTCGATGCCGTGACCGCTTACGCGGCCTGCACAATGGAGTTGCGCACGGCATAACGAACCAGTCCGGCAACGGAATGGACATCCAGCTTGTGCATCACATTGGTGCGGTGAGTCTCGATGGTCTTGACGCTAAGATTCAACAGGACCGCTGCTTCCTTGCTGCTATTGCCTTCGGCCAACAATTGCACCACTTCGCGTTCCCGGGCCGTTAATCGATCTCTCATCGTATTGCTGGGATCGCTGTTGTTGCGGTGCAAATATCCGTCCAGCATCATCTTCGCCGCACGGGCCGTAAAGAAAGTGGCCCGCCTTTGCAACGCCTCAACCGCCAACAACAGGTTTTGCCCCGCGTCGGACTTCAGAATGAATCCGCGAGCTCCGGTTTCGAGAACCTGGCGGATCAATTCGTCCGACTCATACAACGTGAAAATAAGGATCGGTAGTCCAGGTCTGTCCTTGAGCATCTGACGCGCGGCATCCATCCCGTTCAGAGTCGGCATGGCTACGTCCAGCACTACCAAGTCCGGCTTCAATTCCGCCACTTTGGCCACTGCTTCTCGGCCATCGCGCGCTACGCCACAGACCGTCCATCCCGGATGGCCTTCCAGAATTGTGCGAATACCACAGAGCACGACATCGTGGTCGTCGGCAACCAAGATTCGGAATGATTTCGCAGTCCGGCTCTCATTACTCAAATGGGGGCTGGGTACAGGCCGCGGTACGACAGGCATCATCCAGGCATCGGGTGGGGTTGGTTGTGGGAGTTGCTCACCGCGGAAAAGCGGTTTGCCGCCACTGACGATCGGGGCGTGCTCGGGAGATACGCGAATACCATTAAGCTCAGACATAAAACGACTCTAGCATCAGGGCCTTTCCCATAATGGTCAATAGCAGACACTATTGATTATTCTAATTCGACGCGGCAACTGACAAAAACGCGTTGGAAAGTGGTCAATATTGTCCAGTTTTTCCCTGAGGAACAAGGTAACTTCACCGTACTGGGCCAATCACATGGGACACAACCGAGGTTTTAGCCGTTTGGAGGACGTTCTCAACGGTAGTGAACAGCGCTCTCGGCCTCACCGGACGCGAGATCTGGAGACCGAGAGCAAGGCTTTCCGAATCCTGGCGCGCGTCATGGCGAATTCTCCGCGGCAACTGCCGGACACACTGCTTCGGCTTGCGTTGGAACTTTGCCGGGCGGGCACGGCCGGTATCAGCGTGGTCGAAACATCGCCTGAGAGTGAGCCAATCTTTCGTTGGACCAGCTTGGCGGGGTTGCTCAAGAAACACGTTGCTGGCTTCACTCCGCGAAACTTCAGCCCGTGCGGGACGCCTCTCGATCGCAACGCGCCACAACTGTTCTTATCTCCCGCGAGATATTTCCCTTTTCTCAACGGGCTTCCGGCCCCGGTCGTAGAAGCTTTGGTGGTTCCTCTCCTCGGGGCAGGTCCGACCGGCGCGCTTTGGATTTTTTCTCACGAGGAAGGCATTGTTTTCGATTCCGAAGATGTTCGCATCCTGACGGATCTGGCTGACTTTACCAGCTCTGCTCTGCATGTGATTCAGTTGCTGGATGCGGAGCGTTCGGCGCGTCTCCACGCGGCCAACGAAGTTGCCAGACAGGCTGCCGAGCTGAAAGCGCAAATGGCGGAGCGCAAATTAGTAGAGGAAAACCTCAGGGAGCTCACCGGCAGGTTGCTTCAGTTGCGGGATGAGGAACAAAGGCGGGTGGCTCGTGAGTTGCACGACAGCGTAGGTCAATTGCTGGTGGCAATGTCGATGAATCACGGTAGAGCATTAGCGGAGAAGCATCTGAGTCCCATGGCAGCCAAGGCTATCTCTGAGAACACAGCACTCCTGGCCCAAGTTTCCCGGGAAATTCGCACGATCTCTCATCTGCTGCACCCCCCGCTTCTGGATGAGGTGGGATTAGCGCCAGGGGTGCGGGAATATCTCGAAGGATTCGCGGAACGCAGCCGCATGAAGGTTCGGTTTGAGATCGCAGAGGACTTTGGGCGATTGCCGCGTGACCTGGAGACGGCTCTGTTTCGCATCGTGCAGGAAGGCCTGACCAACGTTCATAGGCATTCCGAAAGCCGCACGGTGGCCATTCGCATTATGCGCTCTTCCGGCCAGGTTTCGGTGGCCATAGCGGACGCCGGAACGGGCATTCCAAGGCAGAAGATCCGTGAGATAGAAGCTGGGCGCGCGTCCGGCGTCGGCCTTCTCGGAATGCGAGAACGCGTCCGGCAACTGGGCGGCAGTTTTAGGATTCGCTCGAGTCACAAGGGCACGGTGGTAGCGGTCCGGCTGCCCTTGGCCCGTACGACGGACGCAGGCCGGGATGAGTTTGCGGCGCGTGCAGTCTCTGTCGCACCCCCCCGTTTGTCAAATCCGGAATCGTGCCAGGAAATGAAGTACCTCGCCGGTGATCAACCCACTAATTAACTCACGGTAAGGTGCCCGTAAGGATCGTTCGATATCTGTGCTCGCTCGCTGGTGTAGGGGCGCGCTGCCGGACGCATTCGAGATACGTATGCCGTCCACCAAAATGACAAGCAACCATCGCACTGTTTTGCACAACTAAAGAACGCACCACAATGTGGGGCCCGCGCAGCGAAGAGCGTTGCTCAAGGTTTTTCACGAAGCCATGGAGAAGCTCTGTGCATGCCTGGCTGCGCCGGCGGACGCCGTTCGAGGTCAAGAGTGAGTGCTGGGATAACCACGCGATGGCGGATGTTAGTGATCTGCTCCAATGAGAATCGGCAGGTGATAGAAAGCGCGATTTTGGAGTGGTCGCTAGAGGTCTGCTGGTGCTTAACCGTGCAGCAGGCCCGCCGCGGTTTGCGACGGGGGAACCACGCCCTGGTCCTCTGCGAGGCGGACCTTCCGGATGGGACCTATCAGGACGTGATGACGGTGTTAAAGCACAAGCTAGACCAGTTTCGCGTTATCGTCTTGGCCGAAGCGTACTCGGAGGACAGCTACCGCCAAGCCATCGAATTGGGTGCGTTCGACGTGATATCCGCTCCCTACAAGCGAACCGATGTCCAATGGATTATCATGCAGGCCGTCCAGAGCCACCCTGCCGCCACCGACACTTCGAAAAAAGGCGGAACTACGGGAGGCCGTTCACTCGCGTTCGCCTGACCAGCTGAGAACGGAACCGCCCGCTCGGAGTGACAAACGACAAGCCTTAGGTTCTCGGGCCAGAATCGTATTGTTTGCGCCTTGATCGAAAGAACCGCCAGTGCAACAAACAACCATCTGGGCATTCCCTTTCATCCAAATTGGGACTCTTTTGCAGGAGTAACACGCTCATGAAGTCTCGGTTAACGTTTTGGTTGAGGTTGTTGTCGGCCCTGTCCATCCTTCCACTGGCCAGTTGCGTAAGTGCGGGGGGCGGGTTCCAGACGCAACCCTCGTACCCGTTAACCGTCACGGCCCCAGCCATGGGTACGGGAACCGTGACCAGCAGCCCAGCAGGGATTAACTGTCCCACGACGTGCAGCGCCAACTTTAACCAAAATACGCAAATCACGCTGACCGCAACCGCGGGCAGCAACTATTTCTTCGGCGGATGGAGCGGCGGCTGTTCGGGCACCAGCGCCTGCAACCTGACCCTGACTGCCGCGGCGAGCGTTACCGCTGCGTTCAATCCGGGTGACGGATTGACGGTTGCGATGGCAGGGACGGGCACGGGGACCATTATCAGCAGCCCCGCAGGAATCAACTGCCCGACTATGTGCTCGGCGAGTTTTCCGCAGAATACCCAGGTCACGCTGAGCGAAACTCCGGGAACGAACAGTACCTTTGCCGGTTGGAGTGGCGCCTGTACGGGAACGGCAACCTGCAGCGTCACCGTGACTGCAGCTGCCTCCGTGACTGCGAGCTTCAGTTCCGTGTCTCCCAGTTATACAGTGACCGTGGCTGACGCAGGGACGGGCACGGGAGCCGTGACCAGCAACCCGACCGGAATCAATTGTCCGACAACGTGCTCTGCGAGCTTTCCGCAGAATACTCAGGTCACGCTGAGCGAAACTCCGGGAACGAACAGTACCTTTGCCGGTTGGAGTGGCGCCTGTACGGGAACGGCAACCTGCAGCATCACTGTGACCGCAGCGGAATCCGTGACTGCGAGCTTCTCCGTGTCTCCGAGTTATACCGTGACCGTGACTGAGGCGGGGAAGGGCACGGGAACCGTGACCAGCAGCCCAACCGGAATCAATTGTCCGACAACGTGCTCGGCGAGCTTCACGCAGAGTACCCAGGTCACGCTGAGCGAAGCTCCGGGAACGAACAGTACTTTTGCAGGTTGGAGTGGCGCCTGTACGGGAACGGCAACCTGCAGCATCACCGTGACTGCAGCGGAATCCGTGACTGCGACCTTCAGTCCCGGTAACCCCTACGCTGCCCTGAATCACATCATCCTCTTCGCCCAGGAGAATCGCTCTTTAGATCATTACTTTGGCGCAATGCTGGGATACTGGTCGGCGAAGGGATATGGAACTAAGGGGCAGACCTTCAATGGCCTGCCGCAGTTCAATCCTGGGGGGATTGCTCCTACGAACCCGGGCTGCGATCCGACCGTCACCGATGGGTGCACTCCGAACCCCAACTATCCCGTTAGTTCCTTTCATTTCGCATCTGAGTGTACGGAAGAGCAGAGTCCCTTCTGGAACGAGGCCCATAACAATTGGGACTACACCAACCAGGCTGATCAACCGGCCGAAAATCCTCCGCCGCTAAACGGATTCGTTTATACCGCCGCGTATGACGCCGAATCGCAAGTCCCTCCGCTGATGGATGTCAACGGCATTCGAGCCATGGGTTATTTTGACTGGACGGACCTGAATTACTACTACTTCATGGCCTCCAATTTCGGGACCTCGGACACCTGGTTTTCTCCGCTGATGAATCGAACCCAGCTCAACCGCATGTACATGCTGGCAGCCACTTCCGCCGGACACGCCTATCCCCTGGCAGCCCCGGAGGGCCCCCTCGTCAATAAAACTATTTTCGAGGCCCTGCAGAACGCCGGCATCACCTGGAAGATTTATGTCGACTCTGAGGCCACCATTAATCCCATCAACGGCGCCGCATGTAACAACGATATTTCCGACGCGAACGCCGAGTGCCTGATCGAAAGCTCCTATATCAATATGTTCACGTACGAACAGACGATCATCAAGAGCGCCGGCCAGAACCCGGACTTGTTGCAAAATATAGTTCCGGTGACGCAATTTGCGGTCGACGCGGCGAATGGCACGTTGCCCCAATTCGCGCTGATTGAACCCGCCTCTGCCGCATCACTCGATGAGCATCCCAACGATCTCGATACTTCTACCCCGGCCAATGTCCAGCTAGGAGCTAACTACGCGGCCGGTCTGATCAACGACCTTATGGTCAGCCCCAGTTGGACAGATTCGGCCATGATTTTCACCTTCGACGAAGCCGGCGGTCTTTACGACCACGTGCCGGCACAACCGGCGACGCCTCCTGGCGACTATCTATCGCCCTTTGATTTAAACCCCGCTCTCAACGATATCTGCACCAAGCCCGGCCAAGAACTCGGACTAGGAACCTGTACTTTCGCATGGACCGGTTATCGGGTGCCGCTGATCGTGATTTCGCCGTATTCCGTGAAGAACTTCGTCTCTCACAAAGTTCGCGACACGACGGCGGTGCTCAAGATGGTTGAGACCCGCTTCGGCCTGCCCGCGCTCACCGCGCGCGACGGATCGCAACTGGACATGACTGAGTTTTTTGATTTTGTGAACAAACCCTGGGCTACTGCTCCCACGCCGCCCGCTCAACTGACTGACGGTGAGTGCAGCCTCGTTCCGCCAGCCAGTTGGAACGATCCTCCTGCCTTAGTGGTTTCAATCTCGGGTGCTCCAGGCTCCGGGTCGGTCACGGGTAATCCTGGGAACATCGATAAGTGCACGCCCAGCGGGGAAACTTGTTTTAGCTCATTTGCCTATGGCACCGATGTTACCCTCACCGCAACGCCGAACGGCGGATACAGTTTCGCGGGATGGAGTGGGGCGGGCTGCAGCGGAACTGCCACTTGTGCAATCACGGTTACCGCCAATACATCAGTGACTGCGTCGTTCACAGCCGGTGCGGCAGCGCAGGCCAGCGTCTCTGGTGGGACGCATCCATAGGGTGCGCCTGCCACGGCCTCCGAGGCTTGGGGATCATTCCCGAATGATCCCCAGAGTGGGATAATGGCTTCCGTGAAAATCCAGCGGGCGTTTGTGCTGTGGTTTGTGTTTTTCTCGTTTTCCTCCTGCCTGGCAGCGACTCGGCACTACTACATCGCCGCAGAAGACGTCACCTGGAACTACGCCCCCAGCGGCCACGATCTGCTCACCGCCACGCCCATCCGGCAGCCGTGGCTTCAGCTGCAATGGCCGAAGACACGCTTCATCGAATACACGGACGGCACCTTTACCACCACGAAGCCGCAACCCGTATGGCTGGGAATTCTCGGGCCTGTGATTCGCGCTGAAGTGGGGGACGAAGTGGTTGTGGATTTTCTGAATCGCAGTCACCGCGGTCACGACATGCATCCTCATGGCCTGCGTTACGACAAAATCAACGAAGGGGCCTTATATCTGCCCGTGGCGAAAGGGGGCTTTGTCGCTCCCGGCGGCCGATATACGTATCACTGGTTTGCTAACGAAGCCAGCGGTCCGGGGCCGGGACAGCCCAGCTCGATCGTGTGGTGGTATCACGCGCACGTTGACGCGGCAATTGAGATCAATGCTGGACTGCTGGGGCCGATCATCATTACTGCTAAAGGCAAAGCAAATCCCGATGGATCCCCCAAAGATGTTGACCGCGAATTTGTTGCCTCGTTCATGATCTTCAACGAAATGGGAGGCAAACCCGCAGGCCTGTTTTATGCCATCAACGGATTCATCTTCGGCAATCTTCCGGGCTTGACCATGAAGCAGGGAGAGAAAGTGCGCTGGTATTTGCTGGGAATGGGAAACGAGATCGACCTGCACACTCCGCACTGGCACGGCGAAACCGTCACCGAAGGCGGCAGGAACACCGATGTGATCGAACTTCTTCCGGGAAGTATGAAAACGGTGGACATGATCGCAGACAATCCCGGCACCTGGATGTTCCATTGCCATGTGGAAGACCACATGGAGGGGGGAATGATGGCGGTTTACACCATCGCGGCGCCGCCCACGCGTGCCTGCCCCGTTGCGTTTGTCGGCGGAGGTTTCTGGAAGGATCCGGAGAAGTTCACGCTGACGGTGAAAAACACTAGCAGCAAGACCATTACAAGTTTGCGGATCATGCCGGAGATGTTTTTGGCGCCCCAGGATTTGCGGCGGCCGTTCAACTCCGAGTGGTCATCGGCGAAGCCCATTTTGCCGGGGCAGGAGCAAACTCTCGAAAAGCCAGGCATTCGCGCCGACAGCGCCCAAGCCGTCCTGGGCTGGGTCTTCTTCCCGCATTCGGTGAAGTATGAAGATGGAACCAGTTGGCTCGCTCAAAGCGAGGGCGAATGTTTTCAGGTGATCTGGCGGGACCAGCAGCATCCCGATCTGCCGGCCCTGCCGCCCCGGCAGATCGAAATGAATCCAGACTAGCCAGGAGTCTTTTCAAGAGACTCCCGTTGTCGAGTCTAAAAACACTGAAAGTTGATGTTGACCTCTCCGGGCATCAAGTGGTCGGAAGTGGAGGTATTCGCCAGTACCCAGACGGGGGCGGCCTTCGGATTTCCCTTCGTCGAGTTGGTGTAGTAGCGCCAGCGGACCCATCCATAGCTATGCTGGACTCTGTCCACCGGATTGACGTTTGTGTCCACACCGTAATCAAAGACCTCACGAGACTGGCATGAGTTGACGTTCCCCGAGACACTACAGCTGTACGTATATTGCAGGGGCAAGGTTGTGATGGAAAACGACTCAGGTGGATTGGCGCGGTGATCGGTAATGGTCATCGTACTTGTGGTTTCCACCTCGAGGAAAGCATAGTTGAGATTCTGGGCGTGACTTTGCAGTGCCTGCGCCACATAGGTGAAGTAGTTCGTATTATTCGACGAACTGGGAGGCGGCGAATTCCAGAACGAACTGTTGGCTCCTCCCGGAGCCACGCACCGGGCAGCCCAGCGCATGGAGAAGTCGGCAGTGCTGTTCTGACTGCCATTGTTCAATTTTCTGCAGCTGGTGGGATCGTTCCAGTGGTTAGCGCCATTCCAGTCGCCCAGTTCTGTGACCCATTGATAGATGTAATTTGAATCGTAGAGATTGATGTCCCAGGGATTCCCTTGCGGATTCTTCACGTAATACACTTTGGTCTGACTTTGATCCCAGATGGTATAGACGTAGGACGAGGGCAGTCCGTTGGTGATCCCCTCCATGTGATAACTGGAGGCCAGTCCTGGATCCATCATCATTACACTCAGGACATCCCAATAGCCATGCCCCGCCGGACAAGAGATCGTTGACTGAATCTGGCCGAAAGCGCTGGGTGCCAGCGGTACACACGCCGCCACGGCTAACAGTCCAAAGACTAGAGCGAATCTGCATGTTCTCATTAAGGTAACCTCGCTTTTCCGTCTGCGCGATGGCCGGAGTGGCCGTCTCACGCGGCGAGACCAAGAAACCACCAGGAGTGTTTGGATGGACTAGAGACTCACTGAGATTGGTTGGGTCCCACTGGGTTCAATATTAATTAGCGAGATGTCAATACACTAGATTACTGAGGTCCAATGCCTAGATCCCGTAGCCCGTTTTGGGAAAGACCAGGGGATTGGAGGCGAACGCTTAGCCGAGAGCGGCACGAATCGCGGGCAGGGTGTTACGCGTGTGGGAACAGTAGAGGGGATCTAGTCGTGGAGAACGACATTGAGAAGTGAAACAACGCCCGGCTGAATGGATATTTTAGGAGGAAGGGAGGGGTGCAATCGAGGTGAGATTTTCGCGCGGACTATGCTAAAACCCAATCTTTTCGGTTCGCTTTTCAAGTTGCTGAAAAACCGTCCGGAATCCTCGTCATCACTTCCCGTTCGAAATAATTGTCGTCGAGGTTTTGGGAGTCAATTCCCGGTGCGCCCGCACGACAAAGCGACTCGGTGCAGGACCAACAAAATAAAATGGGTAGCAGGTCACGAGCGTAAGCGAGGATTCGGTCGATGGGGCTAAGACGCTCAGGTCATCGGGCGCCACGACCTTCGCCCAATCCACCGCAAAGCGGAATAACTCAGTAGTCGTCTGAAACTGAATCTCGTCATTCTTGCGAATGTCTTTTAACCCGCGGAAAAAAGTGTCGCGGTGCCCAGCGATCCCACTGTTCCCGGCCTCCCCGGGAAGTGGAGTGCCTTCGATGTGCCCCGTTCCTCGCCGTAACATTCGCGAACTCGTTCCTTGTAACACTGCGACCGAAAGTTCAAGCCTCGGGATATCCAGACGTCCCAGAACGTCGCCTGGCTTGATCGCTGGCTTGATCGCTGGTTTGGGCTGAATTTCGTGTGGCTCTTTTTCCCGCTGGATCTGGCTTTCGAGGGACCGTTTTGCAGATGCCTGGTAGAGCCTGGCATCGAGCAGACTGAAACCCACATAACCGAGCGCCAGAATGCCGGCAACGAAAAGGAGCCGCTGACTCCAGCGAAAAAACCTCTGCCTGTGCGTTGGGACGAGCTTCTGTTCAGTGGTGAGTTTCATGGTCGATGACCTTTGCCGTGGCTGGTGGAAGTGCCGAAGGAGCGAAGTAACCGGTTCGGGTGCGCACCGACAAACGTCCATAGCCCGGCGCGCTTGCTTTCACCTGGATCACTCGATACGTTCCGTCGCGCTCCCTGTTCGTGGGGACGTAGGCGATGGTGTACTGGTTACGGATATCGCGAGCAATGCGTTCGCAGATGGGTGTAACGTCGGCTAGTGATTCCGGCAGGAACGACTCGCCGCCCGTTGCCTTTGCTAGGCGATTGAGTACGGCGGGGTTGCGATCGGCGTCCTGGTCATCGAAAATGCCGATCGTGTAGATAATTACGCCAGGCTGGCCGACCATGGCCATGATCTCGGACAGCTTATGTTTGCTGGCGTTGTCGCCGCCATCGCTAACCACGATCAGTACTTTCTTGTCCCGATCCCCCTTCTTCAGGTGCTCGAGAGCGACGGCAACCGCATCGTACAGTGCTGTCTCACCATCGGCAGCGACTCTGGACAGGGCAACTTGCAACTGAGCCGGCTGGTCTGTGAACGCAATATTGCCAGGAAGGCCAAACGCAACGTTCTCGTTAAAATTGACCACGAACATCTGGTCCTGCGGGTTACTGGAGTGGGCAAATGCCAGCGCAGCGGCGATAACGTGTTGGCGCTTCGGTTTCATGCTTCCACTGTTATCGACCACCAGGCCTACCGTGACCGGGATATCTTCGTGGCTGAAATACTTGACCGGCTGAAGCACTCCATTCTCGTAAACCTGGAAATTATCTTGGCTGAGTCCGGAGACGAGAATGTTCTTGCGGTCTTGGACGATCGCTCCCAGGACCACCACGTCCACACTTACTTTGATGGTGTATTCGTCGCCCGGGCGGGTTGGCGCTGGCGCGGGTTCTTGCGCCCGAGCCCGACCCGACACTGTAATCAGAAAAACAAGAGCCGCCAGCCACGGGGAGAAATGTGGCAGCCTCGGTTTACTTCGTGGCGGCGCCGCGACTAAGTAGCGCTCAGGCATCGGTATTTCTTTCAGCTCACCTGATGGAGTGCCCGGAATAACCGGACAGGCGCAATAGTTCGCGCCTTCCGGCTATTCCGGTCAACTGGCACGGATGGATCTTCCGAGGGTAATCCACCCGCTGATATGATCAAACGCTTCGCTTCGAGAAAGCTGAGAGCGCAAAGCCGGCGCCAATCGTCAGCAGCCCAAACAGGGCAATCAACGGAAGCGGGCTGGCCGTGGCAGGTAGAGGATCGGCGGCCGCCACAGTCGTTGGTTCAGCAGCATCCGCAGGGGGCGCTTCAACAACCTGTGCTAGTTCGACTGGCTCTCCGGTAGGGGCAACGGCCTCGACAGGCGCCGTTTTCAGGGCCTCGACGGGTGCAGTGTCCAGTTCGATTGAGGTTGCGAGCACGGGCTGGTTAATTTCCTTGGCCAACTCGATGGCTCGCGGCTTGGCATAAACGAATTCCTCGCCCCACTGACGCCCGGGGTAGAACCATGCCCTCAAAGCCTCAGGCTCTCCGGCGGGCCGCTCGCGGAACGTAATTGTCGTCTTGTCCGTCGTCTTCAAGCGGTAGTTTGGAATTGCGAGGATGGTTGTGAGCACCTGAGTTTCGTCTTGATTGAAAATCTGGACGATGTGACGGTCGGATTGTGAATTCAGAATCTTGAAGACATAGGTGCCGGCCGGCAAGTTATGTTGGCCCACGCCTGGAACTTCGACGGGACCGCTGAACGTGATCACGGTCTTCCGGTTCCAGTCATCCGCCGTCGCGGTGGGCACGACGAGTACACAGAGAACAGCGAGGCACAGTGCGATTCCTAGCCCTTTAAGTAGTTTCATGATCTCTCCTGTAGTTTTTCTCCGACAAACTCGCCCGGTGATGGTGGTGCAACAAGAGCTCTTTATGCTGTCGGCTTCACAAGAGATCTACAGCCGGAGAGTCCGGCTTGCTTTTTTCAGAACCGTGGAAAGTTGTTCGACGGCCAGTATGGAGGATTGGCAAACCGATTACTGGTCAATATTGACCGTAAGGTTGTTTGCGCCGCGCACACACCTGACGCTGCCATCCGTCTCGCTCACCCCCTTCCGGGAGACAGTTGATCGCCCCTGTCAATCCTTCTTTCTTCATTGAGCAGTTTTGACCATCAAAACCTCTGGCGGAACGCCTATAACCTAGAAGTGAATTGTCACGGAAAAAGGGAGCACAACACATGCTTGGAACTATCTTGATCGTAATTCTGATTCTGGCGCTTTTCGGCGCCTTGCCCCGGTGGGGATACAGCCGGGATTGGGGCTATGCGCCGACCGGCGGCTTAGGGCTTGTTCTTGTTGTGGTCGTCATACTTCTGGCTATCGGGCGCATTTGAGCCATGCCCACCAGACAACCTCGCCGGGCGCCAACGCTAAGCGTGGCGCCCGTGCTGCTAGCAGCCAGCAGCCCGGGACGTTGATCCCCGGGTACGAAACCTGACTCTGGCCGCGTCAGCGGAGGGATAATGGCAAGCCAAGCATGGACCGTGAAAGAACTGATAGAAGCTTTGAAAAAGTTCCCGCCAGAGGCGCCGGTCTATTACGAGATGGGGCCAAACGGTCCAGGAACAATTCGGAAGGCCCAGTACGTAAGGGCCTACGGTGAGGATGACGAGATGGGAGTGCTGCTGGACCGATAAGTGGTCGCGGTTTGGGCAAACAAAATCCCCCGAGAGATATGCCCGCGTAAACACGCCTTTCCGACTGTTACCCTTTGCCGGTTTCGTTTTCAACAGCTTCGGCAGCGGAGAGCTTCCGGTCTCGGTGTGGCTCGGTGCGCGGGGCGCCTGTGTGCAGTTCACAAGCTTCCCCGACAGCCGCGCCACAAGTCATACAACGCACGGACAATATCTGTTTCAGTGTGAGTTCTTTCGACTTCATTCGCACATAATGCGGCATTCTCGTCCCACAAAAATGTTCAATATTGCTCATTCTCAATGGGTTGCCTGCGTGCGAGGTTGACTTTTGAGTGCGCGGCCGTTTTTTCCTGATTGTGAGCAAAATTGAACATTTTCGCTGATTGTCGTTCTGGCACAATCTGTGGAAGGTGTACCTTCCTTGGCGGCTCTAGCCATATTGCCGAAGAACAATAGCCAATTCGATCCGAAGGAGTTCCTTGCCACCATCGGTGAGGGCAGGAAAGTTGTGGCTGTTCCCAAGAAACAATCGATCTTCACGCAGGGGGATGCGGCGGACGCCGTCTTCTACATCCAAGAGGGCAAGGTTCGACTTACGGTCGTGTCCAAGATTGGCAAAGAAGCCACGCTGGGCATATTGAGCGAGGGGGAGTTTTTCGGAGAGGGCTGCCTGGCTGGACAGTCTTTGCGGATGGGGTCTGCGACCGCAATGACGGACTGCGAGCTTCTGCGCATTGACAAAAAGGCAATGATGCTGGCGCTGCACCGGGAGCACACATTCTCCGATCTATTCGTAACGTATCTGCTGGCGCGGAACATTCGATACGAAGAGGATCTGGTGGATCAACTCTTCAACTCCAGCGAAAAGAGGCTGGCTCGGCTTCTGCTTTTGCTGGCTCACTTCGGCAAAGAGGGCGTGCCTGAGGCTGTCATCCCGAAGATCAGCCAGGAGACGCTGGCAGAGATGATCGGCACCACCCGCTCGCGGGTTAGCTTCTTCATGAACCGCTTCAGAGAGTTAGGCTTCCTCGACTACGGCGGGGACGGACTGCAAGTTCACAGTTCACTTCTAAACATTGTCCTCCACGATTAGGTTCTCCACGATTAGCGCCGCCAATCTTACAAAGAGCACGGTCTTGAGCAAGTCAGGCATTTGCTGGACCTGGTCCGAAGAGCGGGCCTATTTTCGTCGCGACCAGAGCACGCGGAGAGTCTCGGAGGGGTTGCTATCCCTTGACGACGCTCCTCGCGCAACCCGATCAACATCGGATTCAGTTTCTGACAATACCTCTTACTGCGGCGGATCTTTCTGGCGCGTCGCCTTGACTCCGGACAGAATCCCAACTCCCAACAGTACGACTCCGCCCACGACGATCCAGTGTGCAGGCATGTGCATCAAGTGCGCTCCGTACATCAGTCCGCAGATCATGATCGCGAACCCAACCGCGTAAATTCCGAAGGACATGGCATCTCCCTTTTCAAGTTCACTGTTACGGCTTGGGCCTAAGAGCCTGCTGGATCATTTGTCGCGTTGCTGAGCAGAACCCCGCTGTCCCCAGCCCTCGATCTACCGCGTCGCTACTGTGACGAACTGGCTTTCTGATTCTTGACCTGAAGATCGTTCACCACCTGCTGAACGTTGGGCACGCCGGACGCCACGTTCGCGGCGCGTGAGCGCGTGTCTTCCGAGTTCACCTCTCCGGTTAGGGTGACTACTCCACTCTTCACTTCGTATTTCACGTTGTCGTGCATCTTGTTCTGGATCAGCGCAGCGTCCAGATTGTTCTCGATGCCCTGGTCCAGGTCGGAGTTCACGGCTTTGGCCGCCCTTTCCCCGCCCACCGGAATCACCGCAATCTGGTCCGCGACAACCTGCGCCCCCGCGAACGACTTTGCCAGGGATTCCGCTTGGGCCTTGTCGTTTTCACTGGCGACTTGCCCGCCGAGAGTCACGATGCCCTTGTCCCGATCCTGACTGACAGAAACATCTTTGAGTCCTGCTTGATCGAGCGACTTGCGGATGCTGTCCGAAACGTCGGGTGACTTTGCGGAGGCCCTTGAGCAGCCCAACATGCCCCCGAGTACGAGCAGGCTGAGCAGGGTAAGTAACAACTTAGCCGTTTTCATAATTTTCCTTTGATCGGATCTGAATTGAATCCGGGAGAAGCCTAGAATCGCTCATTTCCCCGGACGGCGCTGAGCAGAATCGCTCACTTTACTACGGCGACGAACTCCGATGACCCTTATTTTCCGCTACTGCGACATGATCCTTTTGCCAACGCACTCTTCCCTTGCAAGACGGTCAATTGTGCTCAGTATTCCGAATGCGGAAGTTTGATACTTGCGACTCAACAGGGTTTCCACGAGAAAGCGAATCTCGTGAAACAAAAGTTGGTTTTGTGGAGGTTTCAATGAATTTGAATTTGATGAATCCGTGGATCATTGCTCTCGCCGCCGCTGTGATTGTGATCGTCGCAGTCGGTATCTGGCTGTACGTACGACAACGCAGGAGTACGACGGCGGACCTGCGGCAGAAGTTTGGGCCCGAGTATGACCGCGCCGTGCTGGCGCATGGGTCAAAAGCAGAAGCGAAATTGGCGGATCGCGAGAAGCGAGTGGACAAGCTCAACATTCGCGATCTTGATGCGATGGAACATGAGCGGTATTCAAAGCAGTGGCAGGCCGTGCAGTCCCGCTTTGTCGATTCCCCGAAGGGGGCCGTCGCGGAAGCGGACGACCTGGTGTGTTCTGTAATGAAGGTTCGCGGCTATCCCGTAGCCGATTTCGAACAACGTGCCGCCGACATTTCGGTCGACCATCCTCGGGTCGTCGAAAACTACCGGTCGGCCCACGAGATTGCGCTCCGTTCTGGAAAAGAGGGAGCAACCACCGAAGATCTCAGAACAGCGATGATTCACTACCGCTCGCTGTTTGAGGAACTGGTGCTGGTGCCAACGGTTGTGGAAAGAAAAGAAGTCGCGTAGCCATTGAACCGAAGAAAGGGACAAATGATGAAACCAAGTACGCAAGACCGGACTGAGGGCAAGCTTCATGAAGTAAAAGGAAAGATCAAAGAGGAGGCCGGAAAGGCGACGAACGATGCCGATCTGGAAGTCTCAGGGAATGCGGAAAAGAAAGCCGGCAAGGTTCAAAACCTGGTCGGTCGTGTTGAAAAAGCGGTCGGCGAATAGACAAAGTACCCTGGCCGGCAAAACAGGCTACGGCACAAACGGTGCCGGAGTGAAGGACGGAACACAATGGGAACTTGCTCCGATCGCTGCGCAAAGATCAGGGATCTCGGTTTCACAGCGTCCAAGCAAATAAAAATGTATGGCGAGCGCTTTGAGATTGTTTCCGATCCTTTTGATGAAGGGGATTGCATCGCAGTCCAGGCGACCAGCGGAGGCGATCCCGTGGTCCGCACGGTGCGACTGCCGATCGCAATTCTCGTAGGGCTTGCAGATCGATTTCTGAAACGACCAGGCGCGCCGGCAACCACAACGCTTTAAGAACCGTATTTCACAAAGGAGAACCACGATGACGACAACTCAGCAGACTAAATGTGCACACCTTCCATGCAAGTGCGTGGCGCGGCCGGATGATAAGTACTGCGGTCAAGCCTGTAAGGAAGCGGGATCCGGTGAAGTCGAGATTGCGTGCCAGTGCGACCATGGAACGTGTCCTCTGACCGTATAGGAAGAGACGGCGGCAAGGACGCCCTTCCGGATGGGTAACTACACCATGCTGAGATATGTGGGTGGAAACATCGCCCTGGAGTTTTTCTACAGCGGACCTCACTCCCTTCTTTCTCGCATGCACCTGTCCAATGGGTATGGAGCGCCAGATCCGGGATCAAATCCATGAGCAGCGAGTATTCAACGGCGGTCGGAGTCATTCGCTCCCCCAGTCCAGGGCGAAGGGTCTTACCCGTGCCATCCTCGACGAATTCCTCCAAGGGATTCATCAACGAGTTCTTCGAATGGTTCGGCGACCTGGGCGTATTTTTCTGGCGAGTTGTGCGCGCGGCTGTGACGCCGCCGTTTGAATTTCGCGAACTCTTTCTGCAACTCGACGAAATCGGATCCAAGTCCCTGCCGCTGGTCGCTTTGGCGGGCGCTGCAACCGGTGTGGTGCTCTCGCTGGAAGCCCGTTACAGTCTGACTCGATTTGGCGCGAAATCGTTGCTTCCCGCCGCCATCGTGTTCTCTGTGATCCATGAGACCGGACCGATCATCACCGGCCTGGTAGTGAGTGGTCGAGTGGGAGCGGGCATTGGCGCGGAGCTCGCGTCGATGAAGGTCACCGAGCAGATCGATGCCATTGAGGCATCTGCCGTAAATCCATATCGGCTGCTGGCGGCGACCCGTATCCTGGCTTGCATCCTGATGCTGCCGCTGCTGACCTTGGCTGGCGACGCTTGCGGCCTGTTCATGGGCTGGGTCACGCAGGCGCTGGCTGCGCCAATTTCGTTGCATCAATTCATCAATACCGGTTTTAATGGCGCCAGTTTCCACGACCTCCTGCCCCCGACGTTCAAGACGGCTGTGTTTGGCCTGATCATTGGGCTGATCGCTAGTTTTCAGGGAATGCGGACCCAGGGAGGCGCCGCCGGTGTGGGCCGTGCAGCCACGAACTCGGTGGTCTTGTCCTCACTATTCGTGATCCTGGCCGATGTGGTGCTGGTAAAACTCATCATCATATTCTTCCCGTAAGCGATTTTGTCGGAAGCAATGGATCAGAAGCTGGCGAAACAAGCATGGACACAATCGAGCAAGTTGCGACGCAGACCGCGATTGACCAAGGAAAGGCCGAGGAAGACGGCAGCGCATCCGTTGTCGCCGTCGAGGGCCTGCATAAATCCTTTGGAAGTCAACCGGTCTTGAAGGGGATCAGCCTGGCTGTGAAGCGCGGCGAGACCCTTGCGGTGCTGGGGCGCAGCGGCACCGGCAAGAGCGTATTGCTGAGGCTCATCGTCGGACTGGAGAAACCTGACTCAGGATCGGTTCGCATCCACGGGCAAGACATTGCCGGCCTGACTCTGGACAAGCTCGGGGAAATCAGGAAGAAGATGGGTTTTCTGTTTCAACACGCCGCGCTCTACGACTCGCTCACCGTCGAGCAAAACGTAGCATTTCCGCTGCAGCACCATAGAAAAGACATGTCCAAGTCTGAGCGGCGAGATCGAGTCCTCGAACTATTGGCGGAGGTGGGCATGGAAGGCGGCTTTGAGAAGATGCCTTCCGACATTTCTGGTGGCATGCAGAAACGAGTAGGACTGGCACGTGCACTCGCTTTGAAGCCAGACATTCTGCTGCTGGACGAGCCCACCGCCGGTCTTGACCCCATCAGCTCTGCGGAGATTGATGATCTGGTCCTCAAGCTCCAGGCAGAACATCACATGGCATCCATCGTGGTAACTCACGATCTGCACAGCGCGAAAACGATTGCGGACCGGTTGGCCCTGCTCAACGAAGGAGATGTAGTGATCGAAGGCAACTTTGAAGAACTTCAGAAGAGTGAGATCGAGTTTGTCAGGGAATTTCTAAAGCATTCGTAGGAGGACACATGTCGAGAGCGGCGCGGTTAGGGGCATTCATCGTTGGAACACTCGCAATTCTGGCCGTCGGTGTCTTCATCATCGGAGGCAAGCAGTATCTTTTCAGCTCGACGTATCAATTGAAAGCACAATTCGACAATGTGGTGGGCCTGGATGCTGGGGGCGATGTGCGGGTGGGCGGCGTTCACAGCGGTACAATCCGCAACATCATGCTGCCACACAAGCCGGGCGAAAAAGTCACGGTCATCATGGATGTCGGCAAATCGACGCACGAGATCATCAAGCAAGACTCGGTGGCCACAATCGAAACGGAGGGTTTGTTGGGCGACCAGTTTCTGGCGATCTCGTTTGGATCGGCTGGATCGGGCGACGTGCGGGATGGGGATCTCATCGCCAGCCAGAAGCCTCTCGAAATGGCAGATCTGTTCCAGAAGACGAGCGACATTCTGGACAGCAGCCAGCAAGCCATCCAGAACGCCACGCGGGCGACGGCGAATCTAGACTCGATCAGCGCCAAGATTGACAGGGGGCAAGGAACTGCCGGAGCGCTGGTCAACGATAAAGCGCTGTACACAAATCTCGAACAGACGTCGAGCACTATGCGTGACACGATGGCCCAGGCGCAAACCGGGGTTACCGACTTCCAGGAGAACATGGAAGCCTTGAAACACAATTTCTTGCTGCGCGGGTATTTCAAAAGCCGCGGTTACGAAGATTCTGCCGAGTTGGCAAAGAATGAGATCGATCGGCTGCCACAAGGCACTCCGACAAAGCAATTTACCTACTCAGCGAAGCAGCTTTTCGATAAGCAGGATTCGGCCAAGCTGAAGAATCAGAAATCGCTAACCGCCGGCGGCACGTTTCTGGCCAATAACCAGTTTGGTTTTGCCGTGGTCGTGGTTTCGGCGGGCATGGAAGGCGACGCCCAGAAGGACTTGGTATTAACGCAAGCCCGAGCCATGGTTGTCCGCGAGTATCTGGTTGAGAACTTCGGATTTGACGATAGTCAGCTTAGAACTCTCGGGATGGGGAAGCAGGCAGACACCAATTCTGACGCGGGATGGGGCTCGGTGCAGATTTTCATTTATCCAGCCGGGACCGAAATTCCGCCAAACAAGCAGACGCAGTCCAGTGCCTCACCCGAAACAACCTCAACTCAATCAGTTCGGGCATCTACGAGCGCAGCGTCGACACCACAGTAGTGGGCGGCCGAACGCCTGAGGACGGCCCGGCATAGCTCTCGCGATGGCGATAGCTACGCTGCTGCGGGCGCCCGCATGGCATCAATGTAGCTATCCATCGACTGGGTCAATTGCGCGTCCACTTCGTCCGCGATCGTCATGACATCGGGCAAGAGCAGGCTGAAATCCAAAAAGCTCAGATTGCTCTGCAACGTGCCAAAGAGCGTCACCTGCAATATTCGCGATTCGTGCACGAGCATCGCGGGGGTGTAGCCTTGTTTGTAGCGCAACTTGCCATGGGCTGCCGCTGCGGGTGAACAAACAGCATCGCTGTCCTTAGCGGTGGCGCTGGGTTTGCTGAGCCGGACCACCAGGTCTTCGACGAGTTTGGGGAGATGTCCGGTGCGCTCGTCGTCGCTCAGCAGAACGTGGTTCAGTTCCTTGCTCTGTTTTGCCCGCGCCAACCAATTTTCGACGACACTGGCAATACAACGCCGCAGTATCGTGCCTACTCGCTCCTTTTCCATCCGGGCAGCAGGTTTGCGGTTCAGAATCTTTTCGCGGATGAGATCGGTGAGTTTCCCGATCTCGAACGGTTTCACCATGATTTCGTCCGCTTCCAATACGATCGCGGCCATGGCGCCCTGTACGTCAGGGTAGCCGCTGACCAGCAGCGTGAGTGCATTCGGCTGGGAGTGGCGCATCGCCGTAACCACCGTAAATCCGTCGCCAGGATTCGGCATGTGCAGGTCCGTGATGAGCGCATCGAAGCTTTGGGTAGCGATGTGTCGCAAAGCTTCTGTCACGCTGGCGGCTGCCACTACTTCGAATCCCTTGTGTTCAAGAGTCGCGTTCATCATGCCGCGAACGGCATCATCGTCATCTACGAGCAAAACCCTATAAGTAACGGTTGGTCCGGTCGGAGTCATACGGCACAGCCTCTCGTCACGAATGATTAGAGTATGCTCAGCTTCTATTTCCAGAACTGTATAAAAAAGAACAGTCATTCAGAGTGGTAACGGGTAGTGTACTTACAGGGTGTAGATCAGAGCGCGGTGATGGGTAAGCGGCGGAACATCCGCCATGTCGGCTACTCAAGACTGGGCTAGGATGCTGGGCTTAGGTAAACGTGCCTCAGGCCGGACTCTCAGGGAGTTCGGCCTTTTTCGCCACCCGACAGGGCACAAAATCTCCGCAACGAGAGTCGGATTCCAGGCTGCTCGATCGATGCAACAGAAAAACACCAGGAGGATGCAATGTCACAAACAGTAATGGACAGAACGGCCGAACATATCGCCGAGTCAGCTCGCCAGGCGTCCCGTGCAACGAGTGCGGTCGCCGATGCAATCGAGGACGGAGTCGGAGTAGTGAGGCGCGCCGCAAAACAGGGTGGCGATGCTGCGGAAGAATTCCTGAATGACACAACTCAGCGCATCCAGCGACACCCGGTGCTAACGGTTGCGACCACGTTTGCCATGGGCTTTACCGCAGGAGCGCTCCTCGGCTGGATGATCAAACGAAAGTAGCTCACGCTACGCCTACGGCAACTCACGGAGCCAAACCCAAGACGGGTTTCGGAAATTGCCAACACCAAGAATTGCCTGTCTTTTTCCGGAATGCCGTGCAGTGCGGCACGTCTGATGAGGTTTATTTACGCATGACTGCTAAACGCGCTACGCTGGACGACTGCATTTCGGCTCGAGCCGAAGAATCCGCCACCCTCCGCGACACCACCAGACTTTCAAACGGTCCCGGCGGAAAACCCCAGGCCGGCTGCATGGAATTCGAGTCTGGATATCTGTCACCGTATTTCATCACTGACCCAGAGCGCATGGAAGTTGCCTTTGAGAATGCCTACATTCTCATTCACGAAAAGAAGATCAATTCCAGGCAGGATCTGCTCCCGCTACTGGAGCAGATCAGCGGCACCGGCAAGCCGCTGCTCATAATTGCAGGAGATGTTGGGGATGAGGTGCTGGCCGCTCTCGTCGTAAACAAACTGTGTGGCCCGCTGCAGGTTGCGGCGGTCAGGATGCCCGGCGTTCCGGATCGACGTACGAGCCTGTTGCAAGGCATTGCCCTCCTTACAGGTGGAACGGCAATTACACGGGATCTCCAGATCGAACTGAAGGACTTGCAGGTGTCCGACCTTGGTCAGGCGGCGAAGATCACGATCGACAATCACCACACCATAGTCGAAGGCAGGGGCAAGTCCGATCAGCGCTTCCTTTCAGCCTGAGCCGGCTCCCGTCCGCTTTCAGCGTTTATGCGTCATACGAGGGCGGCGGGATCCGTCCGGATCCGTGCAAGTATTCAATCGTGGGCAACAACTGGCTGGCCAGACGATCCTTGGCTACGAAAGCGTCTACCAGACTCAACGCCCGCTCCGGAACACTCTGTCCTTCGGTGAGCAGAATGATGGGCGCTTGCGGCCTGAGCCGCCTCAGTTCCATTGCGACTTCTTGACCTTTCATCCTGGGCATGAAGTAGTCAAGAATTACAACGTCAACCAAATGGATGGAAGCAAGCTCCAGTCCCTTGCCCCCGCTGGAAGCCGTCAGAACGGTATACCCAAAAGTTTCGAGGAATGCCTTCTCGCATTCCAGCACGTCTTGGTTATCGTCGATGCAGAGAACTACTCCGCCGGAAAGTTCCGGATAAACGGTCGGGGGCATGGTTCACCTCAAACAGATCCATCGTCAACGCTGATGGCCCCTGACGGCTGTCCAAAATTGCTCACCCAGTTTTCTTTGGTGGAGAGGTCCTAATCGTGCAGAACGACATTGAGCAGAGAGCTGTGTACCTTCAGACCGCCGTTGTAATGAATAAAGCCCAGTTTTCTGAACCGGTTCATGAAGAAGCTAACCCGCGAGCGGGTCGTGCCAATCATCTCGGCCAGAGTTTCCTGACTGACCTGGGGCACAACGGCATCGGGAATAGTCTCCTTGCCGAAATGAGCCAGCAGCAGCAGAATCCGGGCGAGTCTTTTTTCACTGGAATTGAACAGCTGGTCGACGAGGTCATCTTCGTAGCGGATATTGCGCGCCAGCAAGTACGCGACAAACATGTCGGAAAACGCGTGTTCGCGGTGAAGCACACTCATCATCACCTTCTTGTCCACCCGCAGCAGCTCGCAGTCGGTCATGGCCGCGGCGGACCCCATGCGCAGGAGCTGCCCGGCCAGCGCTCCCTCACCAAAAAAGTTTCTCTCGCTGACTATGCCGATCGTCGCTTCCTTGCCCGACTTGGACACTACCGTGAGCCTCACTTTGCCTTTTTGAATATAGAAGACAGCATCCGCCGGGTCCCCTTGTGTGTAAATCCTTTGCTTTTTCAGAATCGCCACAAACTTCCTGCCATCGCCGATCGTCGCGAGGAAAATGTTGGGGTCGAACTCGCGCTCTTTCTTAACCACTGCAATCCGGGCCATGTTTGTGATCTCTCGCTCTTCGAAGTCCCAGGGCGATTGCTAAGTTTTGGCGCTCTCTTTCGTAGTCGGGCGCCCACGGGTGAGATCACTGTAGCGCTGTTCCCTTCGTACGGGTTGAGTCTTAGTAGGTCTTAGTGCAACGCAGATGCAGCATCTCCTTGACAATGTAAGGGTTAGCGTACGCCGAGGGGGGGTCTGCTGCGATCGTTAGGACTCGCATAGATTTTTAGTTGCAGGATACGATTCTTTGCGGTACGATTCGTGCGCCTACGGGTACGCTACGCGCAGGGGGGGCCCACGATGGGACGGAACGGAAATAGAAACGATACTTACTATGCAGCGGTGAATCGCTCCGACGTTCCGCAGGGGCGTAAGGGAAAACATCGGAAGGCGGTAGCGGATATTTTGGCGGACCTGTCAAAATTGAAAGCCCAGCAAGCGGTCAAGATTCCGCTGAGTAGTTTAAACGGAGAGAAGATGCAAAATCTTCGATCTGCCTTGAACCGCGTAACCCGAGAGAAAAACATCCCCGTGGTCACATCGAGCGACGAGAAATTCCTGTACGTTTGGCGCGCCGACCCGCCCAAGAATACACCGGCCGCTGAGTAATAGGCCTACCGCACGCACGGCTGGCGAGTGACGAGCGTGAGCTTGCCCGTGACATTCCCACCCCACCAATAGCTGAACTCTGCACGGCGTCTCGCCAACCGCCTGAGCGGTGAATGAATAAGACCCTTCTGAGCCATTCAGCACAGTATTCGCAGAGGAGATGAGCGAATCTTAATGGTGCCTCAGGAGGGCCAGGTCTCCCGCCAAACCAGACGGCCTGACCTACCCCCCTGGAACTGGTTCGAGCACAGATGCCAAGCGCGCCGTTGAAGGCACAGGGAAAGTGCGCGCCCAGGCAGTGCATTAGATCGTCTCTTTATAAAATCGAGGAAAAGGAATGTTTTTCGCCAGCAGAATTGTTTGCTCTGGGATTGTCTTCCTACTGATGACGCCGTGGACCTCGGGACCACACTCAATGCCGCTGGATAGGGGAACCTGTCTCAGCAGCGAAATGCCCGGGAAAACAGAGGGGGACGATGTCAAGGAGATGCAGCAGACTCTACAGGACAAAGGACACTATCGTGGCAAGGTCGATGGCGTGCTGGGTCTGCGGACGCGGGCCAGCATCCGCGGATTTCAGAAGGATGAGAATCTGCCAGTCACAGGACAGCTGGATGTGCAGACTGCCGGCAAGCTCGGAGTCAGACCAGAGAATCGCGGGGATTCTGGCGACGCGACGACTCAAGATAAACCTTCGGCAGGCATCACCTGGGCCGATGGTTCGCGGCGATGGGGCCGGACACTGCGAAAGCCGGCAAAGAGGCGGGCTCGGACTGTCCCGCCGACTTTAGCCTCGATCAGGCCTCTCGAAAGAGCCCAATGAATCCCCCCGATCCAAAGCATATCCGGCACAGCGTTCAGGAGGAATAACTTGAGGCTCTGGATTTACATCGCTGTGCTTTTCCCACTATTTCTTGTCGCTGGCGCGCCCTCTTCCATGCTCGAAATGGCTCCGCCCATTCGCGGACTGGCCCTCGCCAACCTGCACGACTCGTTCGCAGAAGTTCACAACGGACATCTGCATGAAGCAATCGACATTCTGGAGCCGAGAGGAACGCCCGTGCATGCGGTGGTATCCGGAACCATCCGCAAATTGTTCCTCAGCAAACCAGGCGGCAAGACGATCTACCAGTTCGATGACGTGGGGGTGTATTGCTACTACTACGCGCACTTGGAGGGATACACAGAAGGGTTGCAGGAGGGAATGCGGGTCGAGCGGGGGGACGTCATCGGGTTCGTGGGATCGACGGGGAATGCCGATTCCGCCACGCCACACTTGCACTTTGCGATTTTTGAGTTGTCGCCGG
>Ga0074046_10000154_pt1 | contig 58224 bp, 51 predicted proteins | sample BogForMeECP23OM3_FD_94441 | JGI IMG/M metagenome (GOLD analysis project Ga0074046, IMG submission 94441) | Bog forest soil microbial communities from Calvert Island, British Columbia, Canada - Bog Forest MetaG ECP23OM3 | ecosystem: Environmental > Terrestrial > Soil > Wetlands ... | reverse complement strand
AGTTCAGCCCTAACCCGCTATCACCTGTACTTTCGGACAGGTGTTTCCAAAATGGCGACGCAGTATAATGGTGTCCATAACGCGTACCAAATAGCCCGCATAACACGCAGACAGTCATAAGAGGGTCCACCCCTCTGACGCTTCCACGCGTACTTTGCCAACCGTGACCCGGTTTGGTTTTCCACAGCGGGCTCCTTGTCTGACCACCTTAACGAAGTTATACCTATCCTAGCGGTACCAGTAGCGCGCAAGCGAGGTCCGTGTTTGAAGCGCCGCTCTGGTCAATTAGGTAACGTGTTTCAGCCACACGCAAAGAACTCCCAACGATGGGCTCCCGAATCGCCAGCATACGGTCGTGTCTGGGTTGACACTCCATCCGGTCGCGTCCGCAAAACTGTGCCACTCGGGCTATGCCTTACGCGCACGAACGCACGCCAAAAGATGCGCGAGTACATTGAATCGCAAGGTATCAACGCTCTTGACCGTTTCGAAGAGAGCACTACACCTGCCACCACGTTCAAACAACAAGCTAACCGATGGGTAGAGTCGCTTCCTCTACGCAGACGCAGACCCGTCAAACCTTCCACGGTCGCCGGGTGGTCCCACTGCCTCGACCGCTGGTTGCTGCCACACCTCGGTGACAAACCACTGAGCGAAGTTTCCAACGGTGCCGTGCGCGAACTGGTAGAGGTGATGAGCGCCGCCAATCTGTCAGCCAAGACAATCGTGAACAACGTTGCCGTGGTGAAGATGGTGCTCGCCAGTGCTGTCACCTCAAACGGTGAAGCGATACATCCGCGAACTTGGAACCACACGTTCATCGGGTTGCCCATCGTTGACAGGTCCGCACAAGAGCGCCAGACCGTGACACAGGCTCAACTTCAAACAATTCTCGCCAACGTTCACACTCGCTACACCTTGCTCCTTGCCATGATTTCGGGTACAGGGTTACGCATCGGTGAAGCCTTGGGTGTGCGACACAGTGATTTCAAAAACGAATGCCGCGTGCTCCAAATCAGCCGGAGTGTCTGGGGTGGTAAGCCGCAGCTACCAAAGACGAAGAACGCCATGCGCGTTATTGATGTGCCCGATGAACTTGCGAAGGTGCTTCGCGAGTACATCAAACAGTCCGACGACTATCTGTTCGCGAGCCGAAACGGTACACCACTGATTGACCGCAACGTGTTGAAAGCTCTGCACGCGACCGGGGTTAAGGTGGGTTTCCACGCTCTACGTCGCTATCGCACCGAAACACTTCGCCGCGCCCGAGTGCCAGAAGATTTGATTCGCCTCTGGTTGGGTCACGCGAGTGGTTCGGTTACAGACCTGTACGCCGAGGGTTTGCGTAACGATGAAGGGTTTCGACGCGAGTGGTGTGAACGTGCGGGGCTGGGGTTTGTTTTACCAAATGGGTTACGAGGTTACACAAACGTAGTCGAAATAAAAGTGGCCAAGAGTGCCTGAAACTCTTGGCCAGTAACGCTTTAGAATTGGTTGCGGGGGTCAGATTTGAACTGACGACCTTCGGGTTATGAGCCCGACGAGCTACCAGGCTGCTCCACCCCGCATATCTAATATAGCGGAGCCGCACAGTTCCGTCAAATAAAGCGGAAGAAAACTCTCATAAGAGAGAGTGCCACATCCGGTTCAGAAAGATAGCGTCTCGCAGAACTACCAGGTGCTGTAGGGCTGGCCGTTCGAGCCTACTTGATCTGATCCGGAGTGAACATCGTCGATTCCGCCGCTCGTCTGCTCTGGCGTCATCACCGTATCACCAAAATGTGTGACCCAATCTTTCTGGTGTGAAATTGGATCGATTGGTATTTCTCTTAAGTAATGTGCGTCGACCAGATCATCCAACGATTGCGGAGCCTGCTGCTTATCCAGCGTGTAATGATCGATGGCCTGCCGCATGGTTTGTAAATCCTGCCTCAGCACAGTCTCGCGGGCCCGAAGCACGGTCTTATCGTAAGCCAGAGCCGCAACTCCAATCAAAATAGCGATGATCATCATTACGATCATCAACTCGATAATCGTGAAGCCCCGGACGAGTCCTGCGCTGCTGCTCCCTTTTTCGCCTGGAGTTGTATTTGGCATGTGGCTCATAAAATTGTTCGAATGTCGATTCTACCAGTCCGAATATTTCGTTCCGTCCAATGCCGTGCCGGTCGATTTCGAGTAGACATCAAAAATATTCTTGCCACCCCAGCTGTTGGAGTCTGGGTCATCTTGCACGGCGCGCAGACCCCAGTCCGCTTTACCCGTCATTGGATCGACCGGAATTTTACGCAGGAAGCGGACATTTTTGCCTGCCGCTCCAGTGCCGCCCATCGCTACGCCTTTCACTAGAGTGTCGAGATCGGGCGGATAGCCTTCGCTGCCAAGTTCGATGCGAATCATGCCGCGGTCAGCATAGTCCTTGTAACGATCTATCGCATTGCGCATATCTCGAAGATCGTAACGAAGTTCCGCCTCGCGTTGGCGCACGATGGTGAACCGGGCAATCGGCAGAGCGGCAGATGCCAGAAGCAGCAAAATCGAGCAGGCAATAATCAACTCGATCAGAGTCATACCAGATTGCGGGCAGGAGACGCGTTTAGAGTGGCGATAGCGCATCGCAAATGACCCGGACGTGCTCATTGCACTCGTACGGTCGCTTCACTGGTCACCAGTGGAATAGGTCTTTGCTGGGAATCCTTAGCGTTCACTTGAACGATGGAGAGATTGCTGGTGCCGGGCGCCAGAGCTTTGATCACGATGCCGAGAATTGTTCCGGTTCCGCTGACGCCGGGAGTATTGGGCTGACGGGTGGCGGAAATAATTGCTTGGCCGTGCTCCTTGTCGACGCGCTGAACGATGGCAATTTCTTGCGTGCCACCCGAGAGGAACCCTCCATGGCGCACTTCTTCCACGCTGATGATCGCTTGATTGTATTGCAGCAGCATCGGAACGGAGAACAGATCGGTCACGTTTTCTACGACCACGCCGACCGTGGCTGTCTGCCCCGCGGTGAGATTCAAAGTCGCTGGTTCAAAGTGAATGCGTGGTCCGCCAACTTGTGTCTGCGGAGCGACGCCCACTGGCGCATTGGAACTCATGGGAGGAGTGTTCGGGTTCACGGGAGCAATCGCGCCCGGCGCTGGGGCGGCCGGCGGAGCAACCTGTGGATTCGGATTCGACGCAGGTGCTTTCACTTCAATCTCGCGCTTCGCCCCGGGGAACGTTTCGGTTCCAGAATAGATGGGCCGCAGATTTGAACGCGTCCAATCGGGCAAACGGACGACGCGTGGAGTCAGCACGATCAATACTTCATCTTCCTGTTTTTCTGTGTTGTCACTAGAGAAGAGGTACCGCAGGCCGGGAATCTTCGCCAAACCGGGCCAACCATTCAAGGTCTTTTGATCCACTCGCGAGACCAATCCGGCAAGAATGCTGACCTCTCCTTCTTTCAGCCGAATTTCGTGCTCGACCTTTCTTTGGCTGATGATCGGCTGGGTGATGCCGCCAATTGTGGCGCTGCCGGTTTGCGCGGAAACTTCCACGGAAATCTTCATGCTTACATCTCGATTGGCGTGCACGTGCGGAGTGACGTCCAGGTTTACGCCGACATCGATGTATTGGAATTGCGTGTTGACGAGTGGATTCACAAATCCTGCCCCGCCGGTCGAGCCAACCCCGACGCCGGCCTGGAAGCTGCCCGTCGCCACCGGGATGCGATCCCCGATCTTCAGCTTTGCCGATTGACCGTCGATCGCCCGCAGTTCAGGGTCTTGAATAATTTTTGTGCCGGTGTCGGTCAACAGAAAGTTTGCTGTAGCTCCCGGCAATGTGAACACCACGTCGTTTTGATTCAAGTGGGTCAATTGGGCCAGCGACACCGTTCCCGGGGCTGATGTTGTCGTGGTGGTTGTGGTGCTGGTGCTAGTGCTGGACGTATAGTTGGGGTTGATCTGTACCGATGCCGATTGGCCTGGCAAAATTCCAAGATTTCTCAAATTATCAACGCGAGCTTCCAGCACCTGCACCTGAATGATGACCTCCGGCTTGGCCTTGTCGATGTCTCGAATAATCTTATCGGCAAGCGCGATTTTATCCGGTGTATCACGAATAATGATGGCGCTCTGGGCGTTGACTTGCTGAATGCGCTTGAAATCGAGCAACGACCGCAACCCGGTGGTGATTTCCGTCAAATCCTGAGCGATCGCGATGTTATTGAGATAAAACGTGCGTACAACTTGCTCTTCGTAGTCCCGCCGCTTTTGTGCTGTGTCCGGAATAATCATGATGATGTTCTCGGTCACGGGTTTCCAGAACGCTTTGCTTTCTAGGGAAACGATGTCCAGCGCTTGTTCGAGGGTAACGTTATTCAATTCCGTGCTGATGCGTTTCGCCTGCAAATCCGGATCATAAATGACGGTCAAGCCCGCCAATTTGCCGATTGTCTCGTAGACAACTTTGGCATCATTTGACATTTTTAGGTTAATCGGAGCGCGAGAAAGTGGTTTCAATTCTGGTGGCGCGGTCGCCATCATCGGGGAACCGGCCCCCACGGTCGGGCTCTCCGGCACCGCTTCTTCAATGGCGGTAGCGCGAGTCTTTTCGGTCAGCTCGTCGATGGTTCGCTTTAATTCCTGGTCCGCCACCATGCTCGAAGGGTCCAGAACTTGAGCGCGCTGAAATTCGGAGATGGCGGCTTGCAGATCACCTTTATCGCGAAGTTTGTACCCCTTGTGGATGTGCACCTGAGCTGCCTGGAAACGTGCTTGGTTTAACCCAATTTTATAGTTTGCGTTATGCGGGTCCGCGGCGTTGGCCTTCAGGAAATAATCGACGGCCGCGTCGTAGTCTTGGGCGTCCAGCGCCTTTTGGGCAGCAGAGTAGTCTTGTTTGCCCTTGGGACAGCCCGTGGCGAAGACGCAGATGACCAAAAGAAAAAAAAGCTGACTGCAACGGCGCATGAACTCTCCGGAACTCCAACTGGGGGCAACCCGCGTCTTTACTTGCTTTTGGAGTCTAGCATCGGGCTGATCGGTGCGGCAAGCCGTTTGCCTTTTTGGGTCACTTAATCGAACCTGTTCCATCAGCCAGTCCTTTTCTATGCGAGTGCAAATTGAGAGCCGACAGCGCAACCAACCTCGGATCTGTTTACCAACGTCGAGCCCGATGTCTCTATTAGACGTGTCATCAGGTAAAATGAAAGATTGTGACCAAGGCAAAGACCAAACCGGTTAAGACAAACCAAAAGGATGGGAAGGATTCCGGCGAGAAAATCGTCGCGCAAAATCGAGCCGCTTCTTACCACTACCACATCTTGGAAAAATTGGAGGCTGGAATCGTCTTGCACGGCACCGAGGTGAAAGCTCTGCGCGAGGGCAAAGCGAATATTCGCGACGCCTTTGTGGACTTTAAGCCAAGTGGCCCATACTTGGTCAACGCCCATATCGCACAGTATCTTCCCGGCGGGCCGTGGAATCATGAACCACTGGGCAACCGCAAGTTGTTGATGCACAAACGGGAAATTTTTAAATTGGAAGGCCGTACTGAATCGAAAGGATTGACCGTTATCCCGTTGCGAATTTACTTTCGCAACGGCATCGCCAAGGTAGAGATCGCTCTGGCACAGGGCAAAAAAACGTGGGACCGCCGCCAGGACGAACGCACCAAGGAAGCTCGTAGGGAAACGGAACAAGCAATGTATCGCAACCGGAGGCGATAATACTGTCATGCAAATCATCCTTGATACCAAGCCGTTCGCTGCCGTTGAAGCTGATGCACTGGTCACCTATGTTTTCGACGAATCCGACCCCATTCAGGGACGCGTCGCCGAACTCGATAAACTTGCCGGTGGACTGATCAGCCGTATTCAAAAGAGCGGAGAGCTGACCGGCAAGAACCTGGAATTTACACTCGTTCACGGTCCGGCCGGGCTGAAGGCCGCGCGCCTCCTGCTGATTGGCGCAGGAAAACGCGAGCAATTTAACCCTGGTTCCCTGCGAAAAGTTGCGGGGGCCGCTCTGCGCTATTTGAAATCTCGTTCCGTCCACAAGGTTGCATTTCTCTTGCGTGAAAATGATGTGAATGAAAATGCGGCCCAGGCCGTCAGCGAAGGCACTCTTGCCTCCGACTTTGAGACAGATAAATACAAGACCGACAAGAAGAACGATAAGTCTATCGAAACATTCACAATAGTCGGCTTGGGCGAGGCGGAAAAAACGGCGATAGAGACAGGAATGGCCAGGGGCCGTATCATCGGCGAGGCGTTAAACTTTACTCGTGACTTGGTGAATGAGCCGTCGAATAAATTGACCCCAAAGATTCTGGCAGAAAAGGCGCGGGTTATGGCCAAGGAAGCTGGCCTCGCTGTGGAAATTCTCGATGAAAAGAAAATTGCCGAACTGAAAATGGGCGCGCTTCTCAGTGTCGCTCAAGGTGGTCCCGAACCTCCCCGCATGATTGTAGTCACCTATACGCCAGCCAACGCGAAACCGGGCAGTCCCGTACTGGGTTTGGTGGGCAAGGCCGTTACCTTCGATACCGGCGGTATTTCGATAAAGCCGTCTGAAGGCATGGAAAAGATGAAGTACGATATGGCTGGCGGCGCCACCATGCTCGGGGTCATGCGCGCGGTCGCGGCCCTGAAACCGAGCGTTAAGGTTATCTGCGTGGTACCAGCTACGGAGAATATGCCCGGTGGTGCGGCGCAAAAGCCCGGGGATATCCAAACGGCCATGTCGGGCAAAACGATCGAGGTCTTAAATACCGACGCAGAGGGCCGCCTGATTCTTGCCGATGGAGTTCATTACGCCAAGCAGCTCGGCGCTACTCATTTGGTGGATGCGGCTACCTTAACCGGAGCGATTGTTGTGGCTCTTGCGAACGTGAATGTCGGTGTTTTCGGTTCTGATCCGGCTTGGACCGATAAACTGCTCGCAAGCGCCAAGGCGGCCGGGGAAAAAATGTGGCAGATGCCTCTTGACGAGGAGTATCGCGAGTTTATCAAGGGCAGCTTCGCGGACATTCAGAATATCGGAAGCGGCAAAGGCGGCGGTGCAATCACCGGCGCGATGTTCATCAAGGAGTTCGCTGGCGATACGCCTTGGATTCATCTCGACATCGCCGGTACTGCCTGGAACGATGAGACAAAGCCGTGGTTGGCCAAGGGACCCACAGGAGTGGCACTGCGCACTCTCGTGCAACTCATCACTTCGCTCTAATCAATTGGTTCGGACCCCGGGCTTTACCTGGGGCCCTAGAAATATCCATCGTCCGCTCCCGGATACAAAGAACCCCAATTTGGGGGTAGCACGCCCTCTACCTGTAGCAGGCGGATGGTTCGTGAACCCCAGCTGGCCTGCTCGACCGAATTTGCCTAGTTTTCTTTGCCACCAAAAAATAGGTGGGCGATGGCGACCAGGACTACAGCGCCGACGGTTGCTGCGGCCAGCGAGAACAAAAACGTGTTGTTGTGAACAATTCCGAGCTTGGTGAAAATCCAGCCGCCTACCACGGAGCCGATCAAACCCAGAATCACGTCTCCAATGCAGCCGAATCCGCGTCCCCGAGCCAACTTTCCTGCTAGCCATCCGGCGAGCAGACCGAGAAGGATCCAACTAAACAAGCTGTTCGGCCAACCAACTTGAACGTCTACCTGAGTGGAAGATACCTGCCAAAGAATGAACGAACTCAACATGCTCATGCATTTCCCTCCCCAATTATCCAGCCACCGGTTCTTGCTGCGTCATGCAGTGCAAAGTCCCCAATCCCAGAACCAGGTCTCGGCAATGGATGCCGACCAGCTGACGATCTGGGAAAAGCTTGGCGAGTGTGTTCAGCGCAACACGGTCATTCGCGTCGTTGAAGGTCGGTACCATCACCAGTTGGTTCGCGATATAGAAATTTGCATAACTGGCTGGTAACCGCTGCCCATTGAAATAAATCGGGGCGGGCATCGGAAGTGGTTCTACCCGCAGCGGCTTACCATCCTGATCGCGAGTCGATTTCAAGCGCTCGAGATTGTCCTCGAGCGCTACATAGTTCGCGTCCTTGCGATTTTCTTCCACAGTGGTTACCACAGTGTCTTCCTTCACAAAGCGCGCTATATCATCGACGTGTCCATGAGTATCGTCGCCGGCAATACCATTGCCGAGCCACAGCACTTTTGTGACTCCCAAACTTTGCCGGAAAACTTCTTCGTAATCGCCCTTGGTAAACCCTGGATTTCGCTCTTGGACCTTGCCGAGCAGACATTCCTCGGTCGTAAGCAATGTTCCTTGCCCGTTCACCTCAATCGATCCGCCTTCAAGCACAACTCGCCGCCCCTTATGCATGGGCAAGAATAGTTTCCGCTTCAATCGTCGGTTGGCCTTTCGAACGACCAGCACATCTTTTTTATGGCTCTCGTACTTGGCCCATCCATTGAAACGAAAATTGTTGTAGGCGAGTTCGCCTTTGGAGTTTTTTACACAAATCGGGCCAGAATCACGCATCCACCCGCGATCGGTCGGAATTCTGAAAAAATCCACCGAATCCAACTTCGCGCCAGCCTTTTTGAGAATAGTTCGGACGCGCTTTTCCGCAGCTTGTGATTCGACGACTAGATATACGCGCTCGACCTCAGACAAAGTTCTGACAATTTCCGCAAACGCCCAGGGAATCGGAGAGAATTTGCCAGGCCAGTCGCTTAACTCGTGCGGCCAGCTGAGCCAGGTCGCAGCATGAGGCTCCCATTCTGCCGGCATCCTGTATCCAACTGCATTGGGTGTCCGCGCCTGCCTGGAAATTATCATGGATAGGGAAGTGGAAAGCCTTTCGCTTGATGTTTCAACTATTTGTCGCCCAACCAACGGCTCGTCAATCCTTGAAACGCGTCAACCCGGCGATCGCGGAAAAATGGCCAGCCACGCCTGGTATCTTCACTGACGGCCGAGTCACATTCCACTACGAGAATGTCTTCCTTGTTGTCAGAAGCTTGCGATAAAACCTGCCCCGATGGGTCAGCGACAAACGAATTCCCCCAGAACTCGATACCTGGATCGCCTTTCTCTGGTTTTCCCTCGTAACCAACGCGATTTACTACCGCAACATAAACTCCGTTGGCGATGGCGTGCGCGCGTTGGATCGTGCGCCAGGAATCTAATTGCGTAGCCCCCATCTGGGCCTTCTCGTGTGGATGCCAGCCAATGCTCGTCGGATAAAAGATCACTTCAGCGCCCTGCATGGCGGTCAGGCGCGAGCCTTCGGGATACCACTGATCCCAGCATATCTGTACGCCGATGCGAGCGTACTTGGTGTCAAAATTCAGAAAACCGAGGTCGCCGGGCGTGAAGTAAAATTTTTCGTAGTAAAGAGGGTCGTCTGGAATATGCATTTTTCGGTACTTGCCAAGATAGCTGCCGTCAGCATCTAGAATCGCGCAGGTGTTGTGATACAAGCCCGCCGCGCGGCGCTCGAACAGGGAAGCGACCAGCGCCACTTTGTTCTCCTTGGCGACTTGGGCCAACCGATCGGTCGTCGGGCCGGGGATCTCTTCCGCCAAGCCGAATAACTCCACGTCTTCTGTGCGGCAGAAATATTCACCCGCGAACAATTCATCCAGGCAGATGATCTGTGCCCCACGCTTTGCCGCTTCTCGGATTTTCTCGATGCCGCTCGACAGGTTCTTCTCTTTGTTGGTCGTGCTCTTCATCTGCACGAGTCCGACCGTAAATTTATTGTTCATAGCCTTCATCCTAACACGCGAAAATATTTCTCCGTGAACGCGAATTTTCTTTTCTTCTCCTCCAGTTTGTACTATCAATTCTCTTGCGAGCAAGGCTTGATCGTTCAAAATCAGCGTTGCGCTCATATTCCAGGAGAACACATGGCGAAGCAACCGAAGAAGACCGTTACGGGCCGGGTGTTACACGACCCCGTTAAAGACAAGCTGCGCCCGATTTTCCCGCTGGATCTTTCTAAAATCAGCACCATTGACGATTTGGTCCGCGCGATGGGGGACACCGCTTACACTGCGCGGCAAGTTGGCGACGCTGCCGACGTTCTTGAAGCAATGGCCCGTGACAAGGAATGTTTTGTCGTGATGACCCTCGCCGGCGCGCTCACCGTTGGCAAAATGGGTTTGGTGTTTTGCGACCTGATTGAATCGGGCATCGTGAAGGCAATTGTTTCGACGGGCGCTTTAATGGCGCACGGACTAGTCGAAGCCACGGGTCGTTCGCATTTCCGTTACGACCCCTCAAAAATGGACGACAACGAACTGTTTCTGGCCGGTTACAACCGAGTTTACGATTCACTTGAACCGGAAACCAACCTCGATCACGTGGAAGAAGTGGTCGACGGGATTCTGGAAACCTGGGATCCGCAAGAGATTGTGTGTAGCTGGAAGCTGCACAGAAAAATTGGCGAATTTCTTCAGAAAAATACCAACGGCCGTGGCATTTTGAAATCCGCTTACGAGCACAACGTCCCGGTATTTGTCCCAGCTTTCAGTGATTCGGAACTTGGGCTGGATTTTGCCCTCAATAAATTTGGACGTCAGCGCGATGGCCACCCGGTGTTGCGTTTTGATCCCTTCGAGGATTTTGAAGTGTTTGCCAACACCATGATGGCTACAAAGAAAATGGGCATTTTCACGGTTGGCGGGGGCGTACCGCGAAATTGGGCGCAACAATTTGGGGTTTACGCGGAATTGATGGCCCGCCGTGGCTATAAGAAATTCCCCTTGAAACGGTATGCCTATGGAGTTCGCATTTGCCCCGAACCGGTTCACTGGGGAGGACTGAGCGGTAGCACCTATACAGAAGCAGTATCTTGGGGAAAGTTTGTTCCGCCTGAGGAAGGCGGCCGGCTCGCAGAAGTTTTCGAAGACGCGACCGTTGCTTTACCACTCGTGGTTGGAGCTGTGCTGCAACGCATCGGCTATTTCGACCGTAGGAAAAAATAAACGCTATTCCCTAGTCGTTGTCGGCAATCAAAAACGCAGCTGTTAGAACGGTGGTCCACAACCCGCGTTTGTCGCCAACAGCGGATTGCGTGATGTTCATGGTGCGAACGATCTTGTTCGAAATCCGGTAAACTTCCTTTTTCTCGTCCCAGGAAAGATCCGGGTCGAATTCCACGTTCAAGGTTGTAGCGAGCATTTCCGCGGCCAGTTCTTCCGCATACTCTCCGGCCACTTCTTCCGTTTCTCCGAAAGAATGATGCTCAGACAGGTATCCATACATGGATTTGTCGCCGGGAAGTGCCAATCCAATGCTTGCGGCGATCAAGCGGTGCGGTTCACGCGTAGAGTTTTCACTGATGACGGTGAATGCAACTTGGCCCGGCTTGATCTGCTTCAAACCTTCGCTTCGCGTGATCAATTTGCAATTCGGTGGAAAGATCGAAGAAACGCGAACAATGTTGCAAGCAGCTATTCCCGCGTTGCGCAGGGCCAATTCAAAACTCGAGAGACGTTCGCGATGTTTTCCGACGCCCTTGGTCAAAAAAATTCTCTTAGCAACAAATGCCATGGTGCCGGGTCGCGGCCTCCGAGAGTGGTTTCGCGCTGAAAAATAAGCGCTTGTGGAAAAGTAACAAGAAGAATTCACAGTGTCAATGGAAGAAGAAGTGCTCTTGCGGAAGACCTGCTCGTTTGTATGAACGGGCATTCAAACTTGAATCCTCTGGGGTTAGACGGCTGGCGGATCGCCTGCCGTTCCTTCATTTCCCACGATGTACGTGACGATTTTTCCCAGAGGGCGGCAGATCGCCAGCACCTTTCCCAGATCGTCCGCGGTGAAATCTGCGCCTGCGTCCATTGCATTGATGCCTTTGCGGCTCACCTGCATTACTCCCACAACTTTTCCTTCAGATAAAATTGGCGCGCTAATGATTTTCTGAATCGCTTCGCCGGAAGTTGTCGCCGTTCGTACCCCTTCAAACACACTGGCATGGCGAGTTGCCGTAAAATTGTTGTTTATTTCCGCTCGGCTTTCTTTTGCAGTTCGCGCGGCCAGCGCAGAATTGCTGGTCAGCGGGATGAATCCCACATTTTTCAGTGCTTGCGGCACGAGAAAATGCAAGTGCCTCCAACGATAGGAAACACCGAGAATAGCCACTTCATCTTCCTTCACTCCAAGATGTTTGGCGATACGCTCCCCAATCGCTGGCATCGAAAGCTCTGACGATTCAGGCTGGTCACCTTCAAGTGCGTTTGCAAGACGCTCTAAATCCGTTAGCAAGCTGGTAGCCATGTGGTCCTTTGAACAATCATCTCCGTGAGCGGCAGGCGGGCGCAGGGCCTGCGGGAGATCTGCCATCTTCCTTCTCTCATCTTCAGTTGTTCCCCCTTCTCGCTGCAAGAAAATTTCTTAACGTTGTGTCTTTCGAAGTGACAGCCTCTCTTGCATCGCTTTTCTCAACTCCCTATACTGTTCTTGCTGCTTTCCCATCGCTTTGGCAAATAATTGCTCCAACCAACTGATTGGGAACTTCCGCGGCGGAGAGGGCATGTCTTTTGCGGCAACCCGACCTGACACAACTCATCTGCTCAAGCTGTTTCACTCGTTATCCGGCACGATTCTCAGCAGACCGAAGGACCACTCCATTCCATGAGCGCGACTGCGGTAAACCTTGCTGCCAGTAGCTTGCGGTTCTGGCAGACCACGATAGGTAAAAAAGCAATTATGGCCGTGACCGGCGTGATTCTATTCGGTTTTGTGGTCGGCCATCTGCTCGGTAATCTGCAAATTTATGAATCACCCGAGAAAATCAACCACTATGCGGCGACATTGAAGTCTCTGCCCCCGCTACTCTGGGGTACGCGGATTACGCTGCTCGTCGCCGTCATCCTTCACATTTGGTCCTCGTTTCAACTTGCGCTACTGCAGCGTCGCGCACGACCCATCCAATACGTGAAAAAGGTCAACATCCACTCGAGCTATGCTTCCCGGACCATGATGTGGAGCGGCCCCATCCTCCTGGCGTTCATACTCTTTCATCTCTTGCAGTTCACGTTTGGCACCGTGCACCCAGGGGCCTCCTTCAGCGAAACGGATGTTTACAATAATGTGGTTACCGACTTCCAGGTTTGGCCCGTATCGCTCTTCTACATCATCGCGATGATCATGCTTTGCTGGCACCTCTACCATGGGTTGTGGAGCATGTTCCAATCACTGGGCTTCAGTCATCCGGTCTATACCCCTTGGTTGCAACTGTTTGCCAAAGCTTTTGCCATCCTGATTGCCGCCGGCAATATTTCCATTCCGGTCGCCGTTCTGACAGGTTTCCTCAAGCCTGTCGTTGGAGCCTGACCAATGGAATTGAAATCGAATGCCCCGACCGGGCCAATCGAGCAGTCCTGGGAAAAGCACAAGTTTGACTTGAAGCTGATCAATCCGGCGAACAAACGCAAGTACAACATCATTGTCGTGGGCTCCGGCCTTGCAGGCGGAGCCGCTGCCGCCAGCCTCGGCGAGCTCGGTTACAACGTTCACTGTTTTTGCTTTCAAGATAGCCCCCGTCGTGCACACTCTATCGCCGCACAGGGCGGCATCAACGCCGCCAAGAACTATCACAATGACGGCGACAGCGTTTACCGGCTTTTCTACGACACGGTGAAGGGCGGAGATTTCCGGGCCCGCGAAGCCAACGTTTACCGCCTTGCGCAAGTCAGCGTCAACATCATCGACCAGTGCGTGGCACAAGGCGTTCCGTTTGCTAGGGAATACGGCGGGCTTCTCGACAATCGCTCTTTTGGCGGGGCGCAAGTCTCTCGTACTTTTTACGCTCGCGGCCAGACCGGGCAGCAACTTCTTCTGGGTGCGTATCAAGCCCTAGAACGACAGATCGGCCTCGGCTCCGTAAAAATGCATCCGCGTTCGGAAATGTTGGACCTGATTGTTGTAAATGGCCAGGCCCGTGGCATCGTCACGCGTAGCTTGTATGACGGCAAAGTGGAAGTTCGCATGGGCGACGCCGTTGTGCTCGCTTCTGGCGGATACGGCAACGTGTTCTACCTCTCGACGAATGCCAAAGGCTGCAACGCCACAGCTATTTGGCGTGCTTACAAACGCGGTGCACTGTTTGCCAACCCGTGCTTTACGCAAATTCACCCCACCTGCATCCCAGTTGCCGGTGATTATCAATCGAAACTCACACTGATGTCGGAATCGTTGCGCAATGACGGACGAATCTGGGTACCCAAAAAAGCTGGGGACAAGCGCCCTCCGGCTTCGATTCCTGAAGAGCAGCGCGACTATTATCTCGAGCGTCGTTATCCTAGTTTCGGCAATTTAGTTCCCCGGGACATCGCTTCGCGCGCTGCCAAAGCGGAATGCGATGCAGGCCGAGGTGTTGGCGAGACCGGCCTAGGCGTCTATCTGGATTTCGCGGAATCGATTGAGCGCCTCGGCAAGAACAAAATTGCGGAGCGCTACGGCAATCTTTTTGAGATGTATGAGCGGATTACCGGTGAAGACCCATACCAGGTTCCGATGCGCATTTATCCCGCCATTCACTACACGATGGGCGGCTTGTGGGTGGACTACAACCTAATGTCCACCATTCCCGGGCTCTTCGTTCTTGGGGAGGCCAATTTCTCCGATCACGGCGCCAACCGCCTCGGCGCAAGCGCGCTCATGCAAGGTCTGGCCGACGGCTACTTCATCATTCCTTACACCATTGGCAATTACCTTGCTACCGCGAAACCGGCAAAGCTTCCTGCTGATGTGCCAGAGGCCAAGGAAGCCGTCGCCAATGTCACCGCTATTACAAAAAAGCTCTTCAGTGGCAACGGTACACGCACGGTTGACTCCTACCACCGCGAACTCGGAAAAATTGTGTGGGACTACTGCGGCATGGCCCGCAATGAAGCCGGCCTCAAGAAGGCCCTCTCGCTTATTCCCGCGCTTCGTGAAGATTTCTGGAAAAATGTGCGCGTGCTCGGGACCAACGAAGAGTTCAACCAATCTCTGGAAAAAGCCGGGCGTGTCGCCGACTTTTTCGAGCTTGCCGAACTGATGTGCTCGGATGCGCTGGACCGCAAGGAATCCTGTGGCGGCCATTTCCGCGAAGAGTATCAGACGCCGGAAGGCGAGGCGCTCCGCGACGACGAGCACTATTCCTACGTCGCCGCTTGGGCGTACCAGGGACCAAATCAGCCTCCCTCCCTCTCCAAAGAGCCGCTGGTCTTTACCTACGTGAAGCCTTCGCAACGGAGCTACAAGTGAAACTTACACTTCACGTCTGGAGACAGAAAAACGCCGAAGACGCGGGCCGCTTGGTCCGCTACGAGCATCCGAACGTCGACCGGCATATGTCTTTCCTCGAAATGCTCGACGTTTTAAACGAAAATCTCATCGCCAAAGGAGAAGACCCAATCTCTTTTGATCACGATTGCCGCGAAGGCATCTGTGGCATGTGCGGATTCATGATCAACGGGAAGGCCCACGGCGGGTTCAAAGGTACGACCGTCTGCCAACTTCACATGCGCCATTTCAAGGATGGGGACGAGATCTACCTTGAGCCGTGGCGCGCCAGGGCATTTCCAGTCATCAAGGATCTGGCCGTCGATCGCGGCTCCTTCGACCGCATTATCGCAGCGGGGGGGTTCATCTCTGCCCCCACCGGAAGCGCTCCAGACGGCAACGCCATTCTAGTGAAGAAGCAGGAAGCCGACCTCGCGATGGACGCGGCGGCCTGCATCGGTTGCGGCGCTTGCGTCGCAGCCTGCCCTAATGCTGCCGCAGCTCTCTTTGTGGGCGCCAAGATCTCCCATCTCGGCCATTTGCCGCAAGGACAAGTGGAGCGTGACCGTCGCGCCCTTTCCATGGTTCAGCAGATGAACGTCGAGGCATTTGCCAATTGCACCAACATCGGCGAATGCGAGGCCGCTTGCCCGAAGGAGATCAAGCTCGAAGTGATCGCTCGCTCGAACCGTGATTACATCAAAGCTGCGTTTGTCGAGCGCCCGGAATCGGCCGTAGGCGGTGCTGGCTAAACGAACCGAGAAACACGTTTGAGGGAATTGAACTTTTTCGATCGATCATTTGAGAGTAAAACCCTTCCCCGTGCACTTTCTTTGCTAAACTTCCTACTTTGTCAATTCATCTATGGGGGATCAATGGACCGCAGTTTCTGTCTCGCCGCTTGTCTCTCGCTGGGAGTATTTCTCATGGCTGCCGATTCCGTATCCGAAAAGGCAAAAAAACTTCATTTCTCCGCGATCGTGATCGATACACACGACGACACCACGCAGCGTTTCCTTGACGGTAAATTCGACATCGGTGAGCGGCATACGGACGGGAATATTGATATTCCGCGGATGCGCGAAGGCGGCCTCAATGCGATTTTCTTCTCGATCTGGACTTCCAGTAAGACCGTCGGCCCAGTTGGCGTAAAGCAAGCTCTCGATCAGATTGACGCCGTTCGGGAAGCGGTACGCAAGCATCCTCGCGATCTTGCGCTGGCTACCACTGCCGCGGAGGTGCGCGCCGCTCACCAACAAGGCAAGATTGCCGCGCTGATGGGCCTGGAAGGTGGGCACATGATCGACAACGATCTCGGCGTGCTTCGCTCTTTCGCTGCGCTAGGTGTTCGTTATATGACCCTAACGCACATGGGCAACACCGAATGGGCCGATTCTTCGACCGACAAGCCAGAGCACAATGGTCTAACGCCATTCGGTAAAGATGTTGTTCGCGAAATGAATCGTTTGGGCGTTATCGTGGATATTTCCCACGTGAGTGACAAAACGTTTTACGACGTACTTGCCACCTCCGAGGCGCCTGTTTTTGCCTCCCACTCGTCCTGTCGGGCTCTTTGCGACGCAGCGCGCAACATGACCGATGAAATGATTCGTGATCTCGCTAAGAATGGCGGCGTCATCCAGATTAACTATCACGTTGGTTTCCTCAGTCAGGAATTTCGCGATTTCGAAAAAACGCATCCAGATGCTGAGAAAGAGATCAACGAGGAGGTCAAAAAGCGCTGCGCGGATAACGAAGCATGCAGCCTGGTTACCGGGGATCAGGTAGTTCGCGATTTTATGGAGGCCGGAAGGCTGCCAAAGGTCTACTATACGGCGATTATCGAGCACATTGATCATGCCGTTAGAGTGGCGGGGGTCGACCACGTTGGCCTGGGCTCTGATTTCGACGGTGCGGTCATGCCCCTGGGTCTCAGCGACGTCACCCATCTGCCGCAAATCACAGATGCGCTGTTGAAAAAAGGATACTCGGAAGGTGACATCCGCAAAATCCTCGGCGAAAATACTCTTCGGGTGATGACGGAAGTCGAACGCGTCAGCCGCGAACGGAACGCCAACGCTACAAAATGATGGTTGAGTCTTTTATTGATAGAAGAGTTTTTGCTTACGGAGGGAATCTTACAAATGCGCAAGTTCGTTCGTAGGGCTTTAACGTTTACCTTGACTGTGACCGTTCTATCCGCGACTGCCTTAGCGCAATCACAGGCGCCTGCCAGTTCTGCGGCGCCCGCCAAGCCAAAATCTACAACCACGACGGCAAAGCCTGCGACAACGACAACCTATGACCACGCACTTTTGAAGCCCGCTCTTCTGAAAGAACAGGCTCCGGCCAGCTATCAAGTGAAGTTCGACACGACGCGCGGTTCCTTCACGATTACCGTAACCCGCGCGTGGGCGCCTCTTGGTGCCGATCGTTTCTACAATCTCGTGAAGCACCACTATTTCGACAATGCCCATTTCTTTCGGGTCGTTCCGGGTTTTGTGGCACAATTTGGGTTGAGCGCGTATCCCCCCGTAACCGCGGCGTGGGAAAGAGCCACAATTAAAGACGATCCGCACGGGCAGAGCAACAAACGGGGAACAATTGTCTTTGCCACCGCCGGCCCAAACACCCGTACCACCCAGCTTTTTATCAATCTGAAAGACAACGGGTCACTGGACAGCCAGGGCTTCACCCCCTTTGGCGTCGTCGATGGCGACGGGATGAAGGTGGTTGAGATGCTCTATGACCAGTACGGAGACAGCGCTGGCATGGATCAGGAGGCCATCAGCAAGGGTGGCAAAAAATACATTGACACGAAGTGGCCCAGGCTGGACCTGATAAAGACCGCAACTTTTGTGGGTGCTGCGCCCGCCGCAACCCCTCTAAAACCAGCAACTACCTCCAAGCCCGCCGCGAAACCGGCTCCGAAACCCGCCGCCTCCACTCCTCCTGCTTCGAACCCCTAGATCCTTAGCTACCGGCGGGGCCCAATCCTTAGCGCCCCGCTTTCAATCCAAATCTCAAATGCAATTCATCCATTTTTCGCATAACCCACAAGGTTGACTTCATCGACCCCACCACGTAGCCTTATTAAAATATGGATTCTTGCCAGAGCCTCTGTTGTCGCCTGATGGACTGCTGTTGTTGTCCGTCCTACCGCTCTGGCCAGTCGCGCATTCGAACTTAGATTTCTATCCCGCTAAGACCTTCGAAGCCCACGTGCCAGATGCCCAGCACGTGGGCTTTTTCTTTTTGGGAGCATGAAATGCCAGCGGTACTGGAAACCAAGACGCAGCGCATCGAACGTCTCAAGCGCGAGAAGAATGCTTGGGACCATCTCGAGGAAATCAGGGAGTTCGCGCGCAAGGGTTTCGATTCCATTCCGCCAGAATGGCTGGGTACCTATTTCCGCAGTTGGGGCGTATACACCCAGGGTGATGGCGCCGGTGTCACTGGTGGAAAGGGCGGAGAGGGTCGTGCGGTCCCGTTTTTTATGCTGCGCATTCGTGTTCCGAATGGCTTGCTCACCACGGAACAAATCCGTACGATCGCTGCGCTTTCCGAGGAACACGGCAATGGCGTCGCCGATCTAACCGTCCGACAAAATATTCAGCTCCACTGGATTCCGATCGAGTCCCTTCCCGTAGTATTCGAGCGGTTACAGGCCGTTGGCTTGCGCACGACGGGCGCTTGCGGGGACGTCGCCCGCAACATCACCGGATGCCCGCTGGCTGGCCTCGATTCTCGAGAGATTCAGGATGTTTCTCCCGTGGCACTGGAGATTGACAAGGAACTTGGCGGTAACTCTGAGTTCTACAACCTCCCGCGCAAATTCAAAATTACAGTTACCGGTTGCCCCGAGTGGTGCTCTTATCCCGAAATCAACGACATTGGTCTGACCGCTACGCGTCGCTTCCGCAATGGACAGGAAGAAATTGGCTTTTCGCTTCGCGTCGCGGGCGGCCTTTCGACCGAGCCTCATCTTGCCGTTCGCCTGAATGCGTTTGTTCAAGGGGATCAAGTTATCCCTGTCGTCCGCGCCATCACGGAAGTCTTTCGCTCAAGCGATGTTCTCCGCCAAAGTCGCGAGAGAGCTCGGTTGAAATATCTTTTTCTCGCACATGGCTGGACTCCCGAATCTTTTCTCGCGGCCATCCACTCCCGCTTGCCATTTGCACTCGAGCCCGCCGAGCCGGAGGAACTTCCCGCTCACCTGCATCGCGATCATCTGGGGGTGATACCCCAGAAGCAGCCAGGATTGTTTGCCGTCGGTGCATCGGTCGTTCGCGGCCGGATCACCCCTTCGCAATTGCGTCTCGCCGCTGATTTGGCTGAGGGGTATGCAGACGGTCATATTCGTTCGACGCCGATGCAGAATTTGCTTCTGGTGAATGTTTCCGAGATTCACGTCAATCGAGTTGTGGATGCCTTGGCTTCCGGTGGATTACCTGTGCAAAGCTCGGTATTCGCGCGCGGAACGGTTGCGTGTACTGGCTCGGAGTTCTGCAAACTGGCGCTTACTGAGACAAAAAGATTTGCGCGCTGGCTGACGGAAGAATTGCAAGAGCGTTTCCCCTGTTTTGCCGAGCAACTGAAGCTACACATTACAGGATGCCCGAATAGTTGCGGCCAGCACTGGATTGCCGACATCGGTATCGAAGGCAAAAAAATTAAGGTGGATGGCCAGTTTGTTGACGCTTATTATTTTTGTGTAGGTGGTTCGGTCGGCCAGAATGCCGCTATTGCCCGTCCCGTCGGTTTTCGATGTCGCTCCGAGGAAGTCCCGGATGCTATCGCGCGGCTCCTTTGCGCTTACCAACTCGAGCGCGAATCAGAGGAAACATTGCAGAAATTTCTAGCGCGCCGTTCCAACGAACAAATTCGCACGATTCTTGCCGGAACCTCGGTCGAAGCCGTTGTGCGCGACGGTCCAGACAGTCCCGTTCCTCATGGAGTAGAAGGATGAAGCGATGAGCCTTTTTCCCGCATTTCTCAAACTCGACGGCCGCCAAATCATCGTCATCGGTGGCGGCAACCTGGCTGCCGCAAAAATCCCCGGCTTGCTTCAAGCCAACGCGCGCGTCCGTGTAATCTCTCCGCAAATTAATAGCGCCATCGTTGGCTTGGTCCGCCTGCAAAAAATTCAATGGCACCGGAAACTGTTTTCAGCTGACGACCTCAAAGGTGCATTCCTGGTCATCGCCGCCACTTCTTTGCGCGAGGTGAACGCCGCGGTTTATCAGGAAGCCGATCGGCGTGGAATTCTGTGTAACGCCGTCGACGACATCGAGAGTTGCCATTTTTATTACGGGGCTATCGTGCAACGCGGTGATTTACAGATCGCTGTCTCAACCAACGGTAAGAGTCCCGCTTTGGCTCAGCGCCTACGCCAGGAGTTGGAGTATCAGTTCGGACCAGAGTATGCAGCATGGCTTGAATGGCTTGGGGCTGCTCGCGAAGTTCTGCGTAGCCAAGCGCATGAGCCGGAAGCTAGGAAAGGCCGGTTGCACAGTGTGGCCAGCCGCCCCATGTTTGAAAGGTTCATAGAGCAGGCTGGCTCTGGGCATGGCCCGCTCGGAGGCGACTGATGGGCAAGGTATTTTTGGTTGGGGCAGGTCCTGGTGACCCCGAACTACTCACTTGCAAAGCGCTCCGCCTGATTCGCAGCGCCAGCATTGTTCTCCATGATTCGCTGGTAAGCGAAGAAATCCTGCGATTGGTTCCAAGGATGGCCGAGCGCATTGACGTCGGCAAACGTCGCGGTTATCGGTTGCTAACCCAGCAGGACATTAATTCTTTGCTGGTGGCTGCGGCAGAGATGCATGAGGTCGTGGTCCGTTTGAAAGGGGGTGACCCGCTCCTGTTTGGCCGGGCTGCGGAAGAAATCCAAGCTCTTCGTGACCGAGCTGTGGAGTTCGAGATCGTTCCCGGAATCTCCGCTGCGTTCGGAGCGGCGGCCGCGGCGCGTGTGCCACTGACCAATCGTTCGCTGGCGTCAAATCTTTTGTTCACTACGTATTCGCGTTCGCCCGAAGCCGTTGAGCAGCTGCGCAACAGCCTCACCGCTGACACGACCGTGGTTGTGTATATGCCTGGCGTGCAGTACGCCGATGTTTCGCAGTGGTTGCTGGGCGCGGGCGTTGCTCATGGGTCGCCGTGCCTCGTCATTTCAAAAGCCACTCAGCCTGATCAGATCAGTGTGCTCTCGACAGCAGGTAACTTGGCGACCCTTTCGCCACTGCCCGCGCCGACTGTTCTGATCGTTGGACGCACCGTCGCGCCGGAGATCGTCGTCCCCCTGGCCACCGATTGGCGGGGGAGCTCTGACCACATTCAAATTGCAGAAGATACATTAATCTCATAACAGGAGAACAAGAAGAATGACCCAACCCGATTCCAAAACTGTAGCTTCAAAAAGGCTTCTACTGTCTGTCGACGTCTGGGCAGTTCTTGTTGCCTTGCTCGCCGCTCTTTTCATTCGCACTGGTATCATCACGCGTGTGCCATGGTGATCGGTTTGCCAAAAATAAATGGAGAACAAAATGGCTGACACGATTGTCTTACCGCAGGCTCCCACTGTTTCGGTGCCCTCACAATTCCTCCGTCTCGTTCCCGGCGTTATGTTGCTTGCACTGATTGGCTATTCCGGCAAGCTTCTTGAGAAAAATATCAATGCCTACACCAAGACCAATCATTGGACCTTCCCCAATATCGAATACGTTCTTTGGGCGATTCTCATCGGGTTGGCCATCTCCAATATTTTTGGCGTGGCGGAAATCTTTAAGCCCGGCGTGGCCACCTATGAATTTTGGCTGAAAGCCGGGATCGTACTTCTAGGTTCACGTTTTCTGCTTGGCGATGTCTGGAAATTGGGCGGCGTAAGCCTTCTTCTGGTGGGAATCGAGATTGCCGGGGCTATCGCGCTTATGACTCTGCTCGGCCGCTGGTTTGGATTGCGCCCGAAGCTGACCACTCTTCTGGCGGTCGGCTCTGCCGTCTGCGGAGTAAGCGCCATCATCGCAACCAAGGGCGCCATCGACGCCGATGACGAAGATTCCTCCTTCGCCATTGCGGCCATCCTCGCGCTTGGCGCTATCGCCCTGTTCACCTTTCCGCTGATCGGACACTCTCTCCACCTGAGCGATCATGCCTACGGAGTGTGGGCCGGGCTTGCCGTAGACAACACAGCAGAAGCCACGGCCGCAGGCGCGCTCTACTCGGATGCAGCCGCCAAGCTTGCCGTGCTGACTAAGACTACGCGAAACGCATTGATTGGTTTTGTGGTTCTGGCCTACGCCCTCTATTGGGCTAGCAAAGGCCAGGCACATGCCGTCGGCAATAAAGCGGCCTTTCTTTGGCAGAAATTTCCTAAATTTGTTTTGGGATTTTTGCTGGTATCCGCGCTTGCTACTGTAGGCTTCTTTACCAAAGATCAGAATACCTCGTTGGCCAATCTTTCCCGCTGGGCGTTTCTTCTTACCTTCGCGGGCGTCGGTCTCCGCACAAACTTCAAGGAAATGCGCAAGCAGGGGTTAAGACCCTTTGCCGTCGGCTTCATCGGGGAAGTCGCCATTGCCGTATTTACCTTGGCGCTTGTGATCGGTGCAGGGAAGCTGTTTGGCTTCTAGCCAAGCCCAGCAGCTTCCTTCTGTTCTTCCACCGCGAGGGATGGGCTCCAGTCCGGCAACTGCGTTTTCGATTCGTTCGAGCTCTAGGGAGATTATCTAAATTCCCAACACCGTCACTAGTTCTTTCACGCTCGCGGCTGATTTCCCTAAAGCTGCATGCTCTTCCGGAGTCAGCTTGATCTGAATAATTTCTTCCGCGCCGCCCTCGCCCAATTTTACCGGGACACCCATGAACAGGCCAGTAATGCCGTACTCGCCTTCCAGGTACACCGCGCAAGGCAGGATTTTCTTTTTGTCTTTCAGAATCGCGTCCACCATCTCGACAACCGATGCAGATGGTGCGTAATACGCCGATCCGGTCTTCAATAAATTGACAATCTCTGCTCCACCCTTGCGCGTGCGGTCAACGATCGCATCAATCTTTTCCTTGGGAAGCAGGTCCGGCAGGGGAATTCCCGCAACGGTTGAATAACGTGGCAGTGGCACCATGTCATCCCCGTGCCCACCCAACACAAAAGAGTGCACGTTTTCCACGCTGACTTTGCACTCCATAGCTACGAACGTGCTCATGCGCGCCGAATCCAGCACGCCTGCCATGCCAAGCACGCGGCTCTTTGGGAAGCCGCTCACGCGGAACGCGGTTTGCGCCATCGCGTCGAGGGGGTTGGTCACGACAATGATGATGCAGCCGGGCGAATGCTTCACGATCTGCTCGACGACGCCCCTTACTACGTCGTAGTTCATCTTCAGCAAATCGTCACGGCTCATCCCCGGCTTGCGAGGAAATCCGGCGGTAATCACCACGACATCGCTATTTGCGGTGGCACTGTAATCGCCACCACTCGTGCACACTCCTGCTGCCTTCGCGTCGGTTCGCGTGACCGGTCCGGATTCCACCATGTCCAATGCTTTTCCCGCGGGAGGGCCATCGAGCACGTCCGTGAGCACTACATCGGCCAATTCCAAATCCACAATACGCTGCGCCGTTGTCGATCCAACAAATCCGCCACCGACCACCGTTACTTTCTTTCTGCTCATTGGGCTAGCTCCTTTGGAAATGCAATCTGTCAAACTTTAAGGTGAAAAACAAGCCGTCTACATGTTTTCGATAATGGCGTCGGCAAATGCGGAAGTTCCAACTTTGGTCGCCCCCGGCATCAGGCGTTCCAGGTCGTAGGTCACCCGCTTTTGCTGAATCGTCTTGGCGATGCCGTTCTCAATCAGCTTCCCGGCTTCGCCCCAACCTAAAAACTCAAACATCATTGCGCCGGAAAGCATTAACGATCCTGGGTTGATCACATCCTTATCGGCATACTTTGGTGCGGTTCCATGTGTCGCTTCGAACACCCCGTAGCCATCCCCGATGTTCGACCCGGGAGCCATCCCAAGGCCGCCAACCTGGGCCGCGCACGCATCGCTCAAATAGTCTCCGTTCAGGTTCGATGTCGCCAGCACGCTATATTCGCTGGCCCGCAGCAGTACTTGCTGGAACACGGAATCCGCGATGCGGTCATTGATCATCAATTTCTTCTTCCACTGGCCTTTTCCGTGCGTCGAGTAAATTGCGGTGACCGTATCGCTCACTTCCTCAAAAATATTCTTCTGAAAATCAGCCGTAGCCTGCTCAAGGCCCGGCTCAATCAAAGCGGCGTTGGCTTCCACACTGAGCCCCGGAGATTTATCCAGATTCTCTAGGATCCAGCTTTCGCGTTCCGTCACGGTCTCGGTGCGGAACTCTTCGCGTGCCAGGTCGTAACCCCAGTCGCGAAAACCCCCTTCGGTAAACTTTTGGATGTTGCCTTTGTGCACCAGCGTTACGCTCGGCCGTTTGCTAGCTAGCGCGTATTGAATTGCGCGCCGCACCAATCTTTTCGTTCCGGTAGGCGAGATGGGTTTAATGCCTATGCCAGAATCCCAGCGAATCTGTTTCTTCCCATCTTTCAGCATTTCGTGATTCAGAAAGTCCAACAACTTCTTAGCCTCTGGGCTGCCCGATTTCCATTCAATCCCGATGTACACGTCCTCGGTGTTCTCGCGGTAAATCACCAAATCCATCTTTTCCGGCTCCTTCACAGGGGAGGGGACTCCCGGGTAGTAGCGTACTGGTCGAACGCAGGCGTAGAGATCCAATATTTGGCGGAGCGCTACGTTCAGCGAGCGAATCCCGCCGCCGACAGGTGTGGTCAGCGGCCCTTTGATCGAGACGCGAAAATCACGAGCGGCTTCGACCGTATCGTCCGGCAACCATTCCCGGAAGGTCTTGAACGCCTTTTCACCGGCATAGATCTCATACCAGGCTACGTGCCGCTTCCCGCCATATGCTTTGGCGACCGCCGCATCGAATACTCGCCGCGAAGCCTTCCAGATATCGCGTCCCGTTCCATCACCTTCAATAAACGGAATGATCGGATTGTCCGGCACCACAAGTGCTCCGCCGCTATACCCAATCGGTTTTCCGTCGCTCGGGACTTCCAACTTGTTGTAGACAGCTTTCATCTTCAGGCCCCCTGGGCGACACTCTGAATTTCTTTGACACCCACTCCGTCTTGCTCCGAGTCTCGAACCAAAAACGATACCACACCGCCCCGCATCTCTAAAAATCGCCGCCGACGAGATAAATCGCATTCTCTCTTGTAGTTGCCTAGGTCGCGACTCTCCATTAACCCTTTAGCAACCAACCCCCTCACTTTCCCCCTTGCCACTTCTACTGTTAGCCACTAAGATACCCTTTCGTTTGGAGGAATCAGTGCCTAAAGAGAAACCACAAGTGAACATCGGCGAAGTCATCAAAACCTATCGCAGCCAGCGCGGCCTTTCCCAAGGCGACATCGAGCGCCGCACCGGGCTTCTCCGTTGCTATCTGTCCCGCGTCGAGAATGGTCACACCGTACCTTCTCTGGAAACCCTGGCAAAAATTGCCGAAGCCATGGAGATCTCTCTCGCCGATTTCTTTCCCGGGACGGAAACTGTCCACGACAAAGAGACGCAAAAAATGTTGGGCGAGCTTTCCCAGGACGAAATTCGCTTCCTTGCCGAAATCAAAAAGTACAGTACTACGCTTTCGGAAGGCGACAAGCGCCTGGTTCTTGCCATGATTCGCAAAATGGCCACGCTTTTGCCCGTGCAGGGTGGTATGGCCAAAAAGGCGGCCATTCGTCGCCCTTCCCTCTAATTGTGTTCGGCGACAGAGTCTGTGCTGCTTACCGCGAGATAGGGGAGACTGCAATCTCAGGTTTGTAGTGCTGGCAAGTATGACTGGTTTTTTTCTGTTCTAGAGGGACAGTCGTCGACGCCAAAGCTCATCCCGCCGGTCCCCGCATCATCCGTATCGCATCCGCCGCCAGACCGCTACCTGCCTGCGCGCCGGCATCGTCGGTATTCCCCGTTTCGAGCTTGTCGCCTTCGCCCGGTGCTAGAAACAGGTTTGTTTCAACCGCATGTTGTTTCGTGTACAACTCGAAATATCTTCCATGGGCCGCGTACAGCGATTCATGCGTGCCGCGCTCCAATATCCGTCCCTCCTGCACTACTAATATTTGTTCTGCCCTTCGAATCGTCGACAAACGATGCGCAATGACAAAGGTTGTCCTTCCGCGCATCAAGTATCGCAATCCTTCCTGAATGAGTGCCTCGGATTCCGAGTCGAGACTCGACGTCGCCTCATCCAGTATCAAAATCCGCGGATCAGCCAGGATCGCCCGCGCAATCGACACGCGCTGCTTCTGACCGCCGGAAAGTTTCACCCCACGTTCGCCAACCACAGTGTCGTACTTTTTCTCAAAGCTTTCCGCAAACTCATCCACTCGGGCGATGCGGCACGCTTCCATAATTTCTTCTTCGCTGGCATGCGGCCTAGCATAGGCCACGTTCTCTCGAATCGATCCATCAAACAAAAAGGTTTCCTGCAGCACAACGCCGAGCTGTGTCCGGTAAGAACTGAGCTGCACCTTTGACAAATCCACGTCATCCACCAGCACTCTTCCCGTGGTTGGCGTATAAAATGCCGACAACAATCCAATCATGGTCGACTTGCCCGAACCCGACGGCCCCACTAGCGCCGTAACTGTTCCCGGCCGAGAGTGAAACGAAACTCCGTGCAAAACTTCTTTGCCGGGTTCATAGGAAAAATGCACATCGTCGAAAGTGACCCGCCCATCGATCCGGCCAAGGGAAACCGTGCGCCCTGGATCCTGATCTTCCATCGATTCGTTCAAAATCTCGCGGGTCCGTTCCAACCCGGTGATTGCTTCCGTTATCTGCGTTCCGATTGCCACAATCTGAAATACGGGGGCGACCAGCAGGACGAGAAATCCGGAGTACTGAATTAACTGGCCGGTCGTCATCGTTCCCGAAAGAACCTGCCTGGTCCCGAGGAACATAATCACGGCGCTTACTAGGCCCATTAGAGTCGCACCCGAAAGGCTCATCAACGAGGTTGCCGTCAACGTTTTGAGCACGTTGTCGAGCAACCTTTGTGCGCCTCTGGCAAAAACCTCTTCTTCTCGCGCTTCCGCGTGGTAGCCCTTCACGACCCGCACTCCGCCGAGAGATTCTGTCAACCGTCCCGTCACTTCAGCATTGATCTTTGGTCTCGCGCGAAAGATCGGCCGTATTGTGGAAAACGCCTTGTTCAGGAAAAACGCAAACGCCAACATCACCAGAAAAGCCACGACCGTCATCAGCGCGCTGATCCGCAGCAGAATAATCAGCGCCATCAATGCGGTCAGCAGTCCGCCGACGAACTCCACCAATCCTGTCCCAATCAGGTTCCGTACACCTTCCACGTCGCTCATAATTCGTGAAACCAACACGCCCGTTTTATTCGCGTCATAAAAGCTAACCGGGAGGCGCCCGATATGAGCCTGGACCTGCTTTCGCAGTTCCGTGATCATCCGTTGCGCCGATTTGGAAAGAACCTGCGTCAGGGTGAAAGATGTCAGTCCCTGCACGATCGTCGCGCCAATGACCGCCAATACGATTGGTCCGAGCAGGTGGACTTCCTTCTTGTTGATTACATTGTCGAACAGGTATTTGCTAGAACCCGGCAGTATCAATCCGGACACGCGATTGATGGCCACAAGCAGCAAACCCAACAGCAAGATTCCTCGCCGCGGCCGAATCATCTGCCACACTTCGGGGAACGCTTTCCAGTCGACCTTCTTCTTCGGTTTTTTGGTTGCCTCGGCGGGTACAGCTACAGTAGTTACAGTCGTGGCCATAGGATTCATTTTTAGGATACATGTTCGATGCCCGAAACGGTAATTGATCTACACGTCCGGGCAGGCCCTGACTGCCGACTCTACCGCCGCCTTTCGCGCAGAGGAAAACTACTGCAACAGTGCCTGAATTCCGTTTGCCAGGAGTCGGTGGACTCGGCGCTTCGCGCTCAGGCTCCCTGTGTTAAATTTCTACCTGCCTTTCTTGATTTCAGGGAGAGAGAATGCGGCGCTGGCGGTTCCTTCTATTCTCGGGTCTCTTCATGGTCGATGCCCCCTTGGCCGAGCCCCAAGCAATACCTCCTGCTACCCAGTCTCAAATCGATTCCCGAATCGCTTCCTCTCACGCCGATGTCGCAGTCGCTTTCCGTACTCTCGATGGCAAATCGGAATTTTTCTACCATGCCGACGAGCCTTTCCACGCCGCCAGCACTATGAAAGTCCCGGTGATGATCGAACTGTTTCATCAGGTGCAGGAAGGGAAGCTGCAACTGAACGAACAAATTCCAATTCACGTCGAATTTCACTCGATTGTCGATGGCTCGCTCTACAAACTCGATCCTGCAGACGATTCCGAGATCGCGCTCTACAATGCGAAAGGCAAAACGCGCACCATTTCTCAACTTTGCGATCTGATGATCACCGTGAGCAGCAATCTAGCCACCAATCTCCTCATTGAAAAACTTGGCGTTGAGAATATTCAGGTCGCCACAAAATCGCTCAACGCCGGTGGAATGCATGTTCTGCGCGGGGTCGAAGACCCCAAGGCTTTTGCGAAAGGTTTGAATAACACCACAACGGCGCGGGGGCTTCTGGTACTGATGACGGCCATCGCGGATGGCCAAGCCGTCAACGCCAGCTCCTCTGAGCAAATGCTGGAAATTCTTGAGCACCAAAAATTTAACGAAGGAATCCCCACGGGCCTTCCCCCGGGCACCCGCGTCGCTCATAAAACTGGCGAAATCACCAAAATCCACCACGACGCGGCCATCGTCTATGCACCGCGTCCGTTCGTTCTGGTTATTCTTGTCCGAGGGCTTGTTGACGCAAAAGACAGTGCCGCCGTGATCTCCGACATCACTCGTCTTCTGTATCAATCCACCCAATAAACCTAAAGCTCTTTGCGTTAAACCTGGCCGGCTTAACCGGCCGTGCTCTCCATGCCCTGTATTTGCTGAAGCGGATCACTACGAGGTGGGCTTCAAGGCCTTGATTGAGGTTATCGCCAGCATCGGCGCGTCTCCGGTCTCTACCCCGCGACGGTGGGTGACGATACCGGTAATTTTGACACGCTTGTTCGCATATTTCTCGGCCTGCTGCGGATCGCTGAATTTCACTTCAATCGAGCTCATAGGCTTGTTCTGAACATTGGTCTCTGTATCGAATTCCACGGCCCATCCCGTCGATTCACCGCCGATGGCCATCACCCGAGTCAATTTACCGATCACCGTGATTTTCGTTGCGGCAGTTTGTGCGGACGCTCCCATAGAAAATAGAAATACGAGAAATCCGACAACAAGCTTTCTGCTGGTCATTGCCTGCCTCCTGCGCAATGTTCAACCCGTAGTGTACATTCGCAGATTTCTCTTAGAAAGATTCCTGTCATTTCCTCCGGGCAATCTTTGGCTTATACTCTCGCCTTCCAACACTACACCTCCTCGGAAAGGGACTGCCATGATGCTCGACTGGAACACCTACAAATCGGAACTGGTGAAGACCATCCCTGAATTTGGAAGGCTTTCCCCGGATTCGCTGAAGGGTTATCAAGTACTCTCGGGCGCAAACAGCAAAGACTCTCATCTTGGAGAAAAAACTCGCCAGCTGATCTCTCTGGCGGTTGCGGTCACCACCCGCTGCGATGGTTGTATCGTCTTTCATACGGAAGCGGCACTGAAGGCTGGAGCTTCGCGCGAAGAAATCTCTGAAGCCCTGGGCGTGGCTGTCGCCATGAATGCGGGTGCCGCCTTTGTCTACTCTTTGCGCGCGACCGACGCCGTCTCTGCGCTTTCTGGGCCCAAATCCTAGGAGCAGCGGAGGATACCCTCCTAAATTAGATTGCGGGGGGCCTCAATTAGCTTTTGTTCAAGTGGATCGAGCCGTCACCGGTCCGAACTATGATGGGCGAACCGCCGCCATTCATCTTGCCGTTGATCCGCGAAGAGCTAAATGTTCCTTCCACTGTCACTGGAATGTCCAGGCTGATGTGCCCGTCGTGCGTGCTGGCATCGATGTTGGCCCGGATCTCGCCGGGCAGTTCCAAATCCACACTGCCATCGCCCGTGTGAATATTCCAAGTACCTTCCACTTTTGAACCATTATTGGCGCGCGCTGTCACGCTGCCATCGCCGCTCCTGATGCTCAGCGAATCGAAGCGCCCTTCGAGATTGATGTGTCCGTCGCCGGTCGTCGCATCCACCTTGCCGTCTAGCCCGCGTCCTTCAATCGAACCATCGCCGGCGCGCAACCGTATATCTCCTTTTGCATCTTGTATGCTGATGCTTCCATCCCCGGTCCGAATCGCAAGCGCTCCGTAAATCGAAGTGGCTTCCACCGAACCGTCGCCGGCGGTCACGTCCAGGTCCGCATCTTTGGGCATATGTAGTTCAACCCGCAGCTCTGCATGTCTGCTGCCCCAATTGAAGTTCCAACGATTTCCGGTCTTGGCCTCGACTTCCACGCTGTCGCCGTTTTGCGCCGTCGTTACATGCAAATCCCTGTCGAGCTTGTACCCGCTGTAGACCACACGGATTTCTACCTGTTTGATGTCTCCTGTCGAGACGCGTACCGCACCGTCGTCGGTCTGGACGCGCACCTTCGCGTGCCCGTTGACGGTAAAAGTCTTGCTGATCTCTTCGGCCTGTGACCCCGACGCGCTTCCGGTGAGCGCCAGCAACATCCCCGCCACCGCCAAAGGCAGGCGGCCCACTCGGCTCCTCAATGTCTCCATAGGTTGACCCCTCCAGGTCCTTCTATCACTAGTAACGACACCGCCCGGTAAAAAGTTCCCTGTTGCGAGCAGGGTGTTCTAGGGCGAGGCGGGTAGGTCAACTGGCCAACGAGCGCCCTTTTGCGGCCTTTTTCTTGGCAGGCTTGGCCGCCTCCGGCTTGGGCCTGAGCGCCTTCAGGAACGCATCGAGGGGCAGAGTATTCATCACATCCTTTTTCTCGAGCCACCCTCTCCGCGCCATGGTTACCCCATAGCCTATGTTCGACAAATTGGCGGTATTGTGCGAATCCGTGGAGATGACCACCTTCACCCCGCGCTCCTTGCACATCCGCAAATACACGTCCTTTAAATCCAGCCGATCGGGGTAGGAATTGCATTCCATCGCCACCCCATGCTTTGCGCAAGCATCCAAAACCTTTGCCATGTCGTAGTCAAGCGGATCGCGACGCAGCAGCAGTCTTCCGGTCGGGTGGGCAATAATTTGCGTGTAGGGATTCTCGATCGCCGCCAGCATGCGATCGGTCATCTCCGCCCGTTCGAGGTTGAAGTACGAGTGGATGGAGCACACCACAACGTCCAGTTGCATAAGTATCTCGTCCGGATAGTCCAACGTGCCCGTCTTTAGGATGTCGACCTCAGAGCCCAGCAGAACGCGAATTCCCAGAGTTTTCCGATCCGCCGCGCGCAAATCCTGGATGTGCTGCAACATCCGTTTTTCGTTCAAGCCATTGGCCACCGTCACGGCTTGGGAATGGTCGGTGATCGCAATGTATTCGTGTCCCAAGGCCTTGGCTGCGGCCGCCATCTCTTCGATGGTGTTTTTGCCATCGCTTGCTTGGGTGTGCATCTGAAGGTCGCCCTTCATATCCTTCCGTTCGACTAAGTGCGGCAGTTCATTGCGCGCGGCGGCGGCAATCTCGCCGGTGTTCTCGCGTAATTCAGGGGGAATGAATGCCAGTTTCAACTTTGCGTAAATCTCCTCTTCGGTCTTACTCGCCACGCGCTTTTCGCCCTTTAACGTAGCCAGTTGATATTCGTTTAATGTATACCCTTGGTCATTCGCACGTCCGCGGAGGGCCACGTTGTGTTCCTTCGAGCCAGTGAAATAGAGCAAAGCCGCGCCGATATTATTCTTCTCGAGCAAGCGCACATCGACCTGAAGGCCATCGGATAAGGTGAAGCTAACCTTGTTCTCGCCCCGTGCCAGGGTTTGATCGATCAATGGATATTTGAGGATGTGCTCCGCGATACGGTCGACTTCACTTTGCGAGGTGTGCCCGTCAGCCAAGGTGAGCAAGAGGTCCAGATCACCCACCGTCTCCTTCCCGCGACGCAAGGAGCCCGCCGGAGTAACCGACTCAACCGCTTTGCCGATTTTCAGGATATGGGCAATGATGGCTTCGGCCATCGATTCTGCGACGTTGATCAGAAATCGCCCCGTCGATTTCTTGAAGACTTCGATTCCCTTAAGGATGTTCTGTTCGCTCTTCTCGCCGAAACCCGCCAGATCGCGGAGTTTTCCCGCATTCGCCAGTTTTTCGAGGTCCGCTACCTTGCTGCACTTGAAGGTTTTGAACAGAAAGGCCACTTTCTTCGGTCCGAGCGATTGCAGTTCCAGCAACTCCAGGATTGTGGCCGGATATTTCTTCAGCAACTTGGCACGTAAACTGTAATCCCCGGTCTTTACGATCTCCGCCAGGTGTTCCACCATGCGGTCACCGATTCCTGGCAATTCCTTCAATTTTTCCGGTGTGCCGATCAACTGCGCTACGGAGTCCGGCATGTTTCCAATCAACTCGGCGGCCTTTTCGTAACTGCGATACCGGCCAATGATCGCGCCATCAATCTCTAGTAAGCGCGCCGTGTCCTGCAATATCTTGGCGATCTGTTTGTTTTCCATTCCCGAATTATATGCCGTTTCAATGGGCTTTGGGCATTGTCCAGTAGTAGCACGGGCCTCCTGCTTCCTCTGACTTGCGCAGCGCCTCACGTTTCAAGGAAGGCGCCCTCTGAGAGGCATCTCCCCTGTAGGGAAGACGAGTTACCGCCCGGGCCAACTAAAAAAAAGCGGCGGAGGGGCTGATTCTCCGCCGGCAACGCGTTCCCGCTTTTACACTTTTTCTTATCCAGCCTTCGCTACGTTAGAGGCTTGAGGCCCCTTCGGGCCCTGCACGATCTCAAATTCGACCGGATCCCCTTCCTGCAGCGTCCGGTAGCCATCCCCGACGATCGCCGAATAATGCACGAATACATCTGGGCCGTCTTCACGTCCGATGAATCCGTATCCCTTCGAATTATTAAACCACTTAACAGTTCCTTGCACTTCGTGTCTCCTTTTGACGGTGACTCTTTGGGCGGTACTGATTCCATCGCCGCAATGAGCACGAATTGCGCGGAGTCTATCAAAAAAGGATTGTGAGTCAATAGGACATTTGGAGCCCGTGGAAAAGTTCTTCGCGTTTTTGTCACTAGAAAAACGAATTAACTTTCAGAAAGGGCGAGATTACTTTAAAAAAGTAAGGTAATAAAGTATCCCGGCAATCGACTTGGCGTCCGACAGCTCTCCTTTGGTCATCATTTGTTTTAGTTCTTTCAGGTTATAGGAGTGGGAAATTATTTTCTCATCGAACTCAGGTTGCGCTTCGCCCTCGATCAAATCCGTCGCCAGGAACACGAATAACCGCTCTTCCAAGAAACCTGGTGTGGGAAAAATCTTCATCATGAGCTTGAACCGTTTTGCTTTGTAACCGGTTTCCTCGAGAAGTTCGCGCGCGGCTGCTCTTTTCGGTGATTCCCCACGGTCAATGCGCCCGGCCACGAGTTCCCAGAGAAATTGCCGAACGGAGTGGCGGTATTGCCGGACCATGACGATCTTTCCGTCTTTTTGCACCGGCAAAACCACCACGGAACCCGGATGGGTAATCACCTCTCGCTGCGTCTTCAGTCCACCTGGTTCGATCAACTCATCGCGGCGCACCCCAAAAATTGGCCCTTCGTAAATTAAGAAACTCTTCAGTATTTTCTCTTTGCCTCGGGGCAATGGCATGTAACTTTTTTTCACATTTCCTCCTCCCGGGATTGCCCAGCATCATAACCTGACCCGCGCAATTGCCATACGCCCACGCCTTTGCCTATACTCACAGCAAGGTCCTGATCTTTCCTTGGGGTTCAAATTTTGGGTTTTGACGCGCTCCGTGCGGCACCGCTCGAATGACCATAAGCACTATCATCGTCGATGACGAAAAGCCCGCCCGGGATGAACTCACGTTCTTGCTAAAGGGGTTTCCCGAAATCAACCTTATCGGGCAAGGGAAGAACGGGCTGGACGCGGTGAATCTTATCCGAGAGCACTCTCCTGACCTCGTTTTCTTGGATGTGCAAATGCCGGGCCTCGATGGCTTTGGCGTTCTCAAAAAATTGGTGGAGCGAAAACTGAAAGTGCCGCACGTAGTCTTCGCCACCGCTTTCGATCACTACGCAGTAAAGGCGTTTGATGTGAATGCCGTCGATTATGTTTTGAAGCCGTTTGACAAGGCGCGCATCGCTAAAGCCATTCAACGGGCCCGCCGGGAGATTGAGACGCAGGTCAGTCCGACCGAGCGGCTCGAGCAACTGGTTGCTCAGCTTGGATCAGCTAAATCTGCGGTTCAGCCATCCAAGCTGCTGATCAAGTCGCAACAACGACTTCTTCTAGTTGACGCCGAAGATCTCATTTTTGCCTCGATCGAGGGTGGGCTGATTTCCGTCACCGCCAAAGACCTCGAAGGGTCCTCGAACTACCGCACTCTCGATGAGCTCCTCGATACGCTGCCGAGCGAATCGTTCTGGCGGCCTCACCGCTCGTACCTGGTGAACATCCACCACATCAAGGAAGTCGTACCCTGGTTTAAATCCAGCTTCATGCTGAAAATGAATGACAAAAAACAGACTGAAATCCCTGTCTCTCGCCAACAAACCAAACGCCTCCGCGAGCTGTTTAAACTTTGAGGATTGCTTCGAGTCGAAAGGCTACGGTCTGTGGCAACCCGTTCCGGATGCCGGGCTATTCGTTTTCTTTTCTCCGGCAACCTGCTAATTTCGACTCTGAACTCTTTACCGAAAATTGAAAACGAATAACGAAACGCTTTCGACATGGACTTCACTTTCGCCGACCACCAACTGCTCATCCGCGATACTGTCCGCGAATTCATGAATGCCGAAGTACGTCCACACGTCAAAGACTGGGAAAAATCGGAGCACTTTCCCCTTGAGAGCATCAAGAAGCTCGGCGCGATGGGTTGTTGCGGCATGCTAATGCCCGAGGAGTGGGGCGGGCCGGGGCTTGACACGATTTCCTATGTCCTGATGATCGAGGAGGTCGCACGCGTCCACACCGCTATCTCTACCGCGCTGGCAGTGACAAATTCCGCGGTGCAGCTTCCGCTATTGGCTTTTGCCACCGACGCGCAGAAAAAGAAATACCTCAAACGGCTAACTTCGGGTGAGATGATCGGCGCCTTTTGCCTCACCGAGCCGCAAGCCGGCTCCGACGCCGCTGGCATCCAGTGCCGTGCCACCCGGGAGGGTGACCATTACAAACTCTCCGGCAGCAAAACGTGGGTCACCAACGGCAGCGCTGCCGGGGTATTGATCGTGTTCGCGAAAACAAATCCCGAGGCCGGCGGAAAGGGAATCACTGCCTTCCTGGTCGAACCCACCTTTCCGGGATTCAAAGTAGGCCGCCACGAAGAAAAAATGGGCCAGCGCTGCTCGCCTTCGGTCGAAATTATTCTCAATGATTGCGTTGTGCCCGACACCAACCGGCTTGGCGAAGAGGGTCAAGGTCTGAAGATCGCGCTTAGCGCACTCGACGGCGGCCGCATTGGCATTGCCGCACAAGCCGTAGGCCTCGCGCAAGCTGCGCTTGAGGAAGCGGCCAAGTACGCCCGTAGCCGCAAGGCCTTCGGCAAGTCCATTGCCGATTTCCAGGCGATTCAATGGATGCTGGCCGACATGCACACGGAAATCGAAGCCGCCCGGGCACTGCTCTATCAGGCTGCGAGCAAGAAGGACACCGGCCTCAGGATGGGCTCTACGGCTTCTCGCGCCAAACTCTATGCCAGCGAAATGGTCAATCGCGTCGCCTACAAAGCGGTGCAAATTTTCGGCAGCCAGGGCTACTCCCGCGAATCTGAGGTCGAGCGCATCTATCGCGATGCCCGAGTGATCTCCATCTACGAAGGAACCAGCGAAATCCAGCGCACGATCGTCGCCCGCGACCTCCTCGGAAAGTAATTGCGATTCCACCGCTACCGCGACCTTCCGTGCGACCGCGCGCGTCTCTGCGCCGTCCGTTTCCCCCTCCGAGTGACCTCGCTACCGCGTGAACTCCAGCTTTAGTGTCCCTCTTCCCGTTGCCGCTCCCAATATCTGATATCCTTTTCTGCGCCAACAATTTAACGCAACTGACCAAGGACACTCTTTCTTGACCACGAACAGGAAATCAAAACGGGTTCTATCCGGCATGCGGCCGACTGGACGCCTCCACATCGGCCACTATTTCGGTGCCCTGCAAAACTGGGTGAAACTCCAGAATGATCCTGCAAATGATTGTTTTTATTTCATCGCCGATTGGCACGCGCTGACCAGCGATTATGCGGACCCCAGCGCCATCGCGGAAAACTCGCTGCAGATCACGATTGACTATCTCGCTTCGGGCCTGGACCCCGCGAAGTCCACTGTCTTTTTGCAATCGAATGTCCCAGAACATGCCGAACTTCACCTGCTACTGAGCATGGTCACCCCGCTCGGCTGGCTCGAACGCATCCCCACCTACAAGGAGCAGATCGAAAACGTTTCCAACAAAGATCTCCAAACCTACGGATTTTTGGGCTACCCAACTTTGCAAACCGCCGACATCGTCATGTACTCCGACCCCGGAAAATCTCTTTCTGTCCCGGTCGGGGAAGATCAAGTCTCCCATGTTGAATTTAGCCGCGAACTCGTCCGCAGATTCAACACTTTTTACGGCATGGAGTTCGACCAAGAAATGCGCGGCGCGAACTCATCCGTCTATCGGGAAATAGCAGATGCACTAAAGATGAACCACCTAGTTTCTAGCGATCGGAAGGCCTCCCCGCTCGATGCTGACAACTGGTCGGATGTGGAAAGAAAAGTAAGAATGCGAATCCTCGAAATGGGGATCGACAACGCGATGGGCGCGCTCGCTCGCGTCCTCGGTAAAGAGCCGCTCGATCGATGTGTTCGCTTCCAAGCGGTGCTAACCGAACCCGCCGTTCTGCTCACCCCGACTCCGCGCATCCCCGGTCTCGACGGCCGCAAGATGTCCAAGTCCTACGGCAACGCGATCACGCTCAGCGAATCTGACGCCGACATTCGCGCCAAGACCAAAGTGATGGTTACCGACCCCGCCCGCAAGCGGCGGAGCGATCCCGGCAATCCCGAGGTCTGCCCGGTCTATGACTGGCACAAACTCTTTTCCCCCAAAGAAACTCTCGCTTGGGCGGCCGAAGGCTGCCGAAGTGCAGGCATCGGCTGCATCGAGTGCAAATCGAAAATGGCAGACCACTTGATAATGTGGATCGAGCCTGTCCGTGCGCGTCGCGTCGAATATGAAAAAAATCCCAGGCGGGTTCTGGAAATCCTCGACACCGGTTCTGATACTGCGCGAAAGTCTGCGCAACATACGATCGAGCGCGTCCGCGCCGCCATCTTCCACTGGCCCTTGAAGCGCCAGGAAAGTTCGGCGTAACCCGCTTTGGCCCGGAACCCCTGTCGTCTCGGATCGCGAGAAGCGCGAAGAGGGGCTCCAGATCAGTTTCCGAATCGTCGGCCTTTTTTCCGCTGTTTTCCTTTTCCGCTGTTCACTTTAGACGGTGAACGGTAAACTTATTCTCGATGGCCACACCTTACAAAATCAACATCCCGCTTTATGAAGGTCCCCTCGACCTCCTGCTCGACCTCATCAAGAAGCAGGAAATGAACATTCACGATATTCAGATTTCGACGATCACTTCACAATATCTCGACTACCTCCACAACCTGGAAGTACAGAACATCGACGTTTCCTCGGAATTCATCTACATGGCCGCGACACTCATCTACATTAAATCCAAAATGCTGCTGCCGCCCGATCCTTTCGCAAATTCCGAAGAACAAGCGGGTGATCCGCGCGAAGAACTTGTGCAGCGCCTGCTGGAACATGAGAAATACAAGAACGCCGCGCAGCTTCTCTATCAAAAGCAGCAGATCGAGGAAAACGTCTGGTCCAAGCCCGACAAGTCTCTCTACAACGATGAAGGCACCGAAGGCGAATTGATCGTCTCGCTCGTCGATCTGGTGCGGGTGTTCCAGCAAGTTCTAGAGCGTAAGAAAGAAGTCGCGCGCATCGAACTGACCCACGATGTCTTCACCGTCGCGCAAATGATCGCGCAACTTCGAGGGCAGATCCTGGCGAGCGATACCTGTACCGTCAACCTCATCGAATTCTTCGACGCCTGCCCGTCACGCCACGCGATGATCGTCGCCTTCCTGGCTGTGCTTGAAATGGTCAAGCTCCAAGCCGTCTTGCTCGTCCAGGACAATCCGTTTGGCGACATCCTAGTCAAGAAGAGTAAATCGTTTGACGTGGCATTTGATGAAACCGGCACCCTCCGCATCGACGCGGAATACCAGTAAACAGCTTTCCGCTTGATCCCGCTTCCTTGCCGGAGCGCACCAGGTGCCATGCACTTGCCACCCAGCCATTCCCCCGCTAACCTGATGTATCATTCAGAGTCCCCCGTCTAGCATCGCTCTTCCGGTTTCTGTATGCGGACAACTGTTAACTGAGGACGTACAACAACCAATGACCAACGAAGATCGCAAAGCCGCACTTGAAGCCATCATTTATGCCGCCGACGAGCCCGCCACCCTCGAACAACTCGCCCAAGCCCTCGGCGAAGAAAAGTTGCTCGTTCAGGCATCTCTCGACGAACTGGTCGCCGGGTATGCCACCGACGATCGCGGCATTGAAGTCCGCGCCGTTGCCGGGGGCTACAAGATGTACACCAAGCCGCAGCACCACGATGTTGTGCGGCGATTTATTAAGAGCCTGCGGCCTCCGCTGCGCCTCTCCATGCCCGCGCTGGAAACCCTGGCCGTCATCGCCTATAAGCAGCCCGTCACTGCACCAGAAATCTCGGAGATTCGGGGTGTCAACACCGCCGGGGTCATCAGCACTCTGCTGGACAAGAAGCTCATCACCACAGCGGGGCGCAAGGAAGTGATGGGGCGACCCATCCTTTATAAATCGTCAAAAGAATTCCTGATGCGCTTTGGTCTGAGCGATCTTGATGAACTTCCCAGCCTAAAGGAATTTGAGGCGTTGGCACGCGAAGCTCTTGGCGCAGACGAAGGCCTTGCCATCTCTGCGGATTCATCCGACGAAACCCAACTCAGCTCGCCAAATGCCGACACACTCGAAAATCTTCCACTCCCGGAAAGTTCGGCTGAAGTGTTCGCGGCTACTCGTTCCAATCCCGCAGCCGCAGAGCGCGGCATCAGCGAAACCATCCAAGGCGAAGCCCTGGCCGATGCCAAGGCCGATCCGTTTTTGCGCAGGGAAGAGGTCAGTGCAACGAACGAGGGCATGCCCAGCGGCCAATTGGACGAAGCCCCACCGAAAGCCGATTCGGCCACTGCCGGCGAGTGAGCCTGGATTGCGTGTCATTTGAGACCCCTCCATTTGCCGTGGGCGCAAGGATGAACAACTAACCTCCATCCCCCAATTCAGCTATCATAAGTTTTCAACCGAGGGGACTGTCGCTTTCAAGCGACAGGCGAATCGGTCTGTTCTCCTTTTAAAGATGTTAGCTACTTCACAGGTATCGAATACCGTGCCAAACTTGTTTTGCTGGTAAAGTATCACCTGGTGTGGTGCCCCGAAGCACCGCAACGACATTCTCACCGGTGCACGGGAGAAACGGTTGCGGGAATTGCTGTACCGGAAGGCGAAAGAAATCAAGGCGGAGATTCCAGCCTTGGAAATCATGGCCGACCACGTTCACCTATTCGTTGCGAGTGACCCGACGATGGTACCAGCGAGGTTGGCAGCACAGTTCAAAGGATTCGCCTGCCACCAAGTTCGGGAAGCATTTCCTTGGTTGAAATCGCATCTCCCGAGTTTGTGGAGTCGTTCGTACTACATCGGAAGGGTCGGTGCCGTCTCTGAAGTCACGGTCAAGCGGTACATTGCGAATCAGAAATCTCATGCGTAAGACGTTCAAATATCGTCTATTCACAACTCGCCTCCAGAGCGACCTGCTGGACGTACAGTTGGGAGAGGCCTGCCGTCTGTACAATGCAGCGTTGCAAGAGCGTCGTGATGCGTGGAAGCAACGGGTGTCGATTAACTACTACACGCAAGCGAACCAACTGAAAGAGATTCGAGCCGCTGGCGACCTGGGGTTGGCGAACTTCTCGTGCTGCCAAGACATTCTTCGCCGTGTGAACAAAACATACGAGGCGTTCTTTCGCCGTGTGAAACGTGGTGAGAAAGCTGGCTACCCTCGATTCAAGAGTCGTCGTCGCTTCGACAGCATCACGTTTCCGAGTTACGGAGACGGTATTCGACGGAATGACAACGTGCTTCGCATTCAAGGCATCGGGCGAGTCGAAGTGAAGTTGCACCGCCCTGTCAGCGGCAAGATTAAGACCGTTACCCTCAAGCGGGAGTGCGGTAAATGGTATGCCTGTTTCTCAGTGGAGTGCGAAGCGAAACCGCTGCCGCCCAACACGAACGAAATTGGAATCGACGTTGGTTTGCAAACATTCGCCACTATGTCTGATGGCAAGTCGGTGCCCAACAACCGCTGGTATCAACGAGCCGAAGCGCAGTTGCGCCGTGCTCAACGTAAAGTTGCACGTCGCAGGAAGGGTTCGCATCGTCGTCGCAAGGCCGTTGCGCTGTTGCAAAAGATTCACCAACGAATCAAGAACCAGCGGCACGAGTTCCAACATAAATTTACCTTCTGGCTCGTCCAGAATTTCGGGACAATCGCCGTCGAGGATTTGAACTTCAAAAGCTTGGCAGACGGTATGCTCGCCAAGTCGGTACACGATGTTAGTTGGGCTGCATTCTTTTCTAAACTCACGTACAAAGCCGAAAATGCTGGGCGTGTGTGGAAGGCAGTCAACCCTCGTGGAACAAGCCAGACATGCACGTGTGGAGCAAAGGTGTGGAAGGAACTCTCTGATAGAGAGCACGTTTGCACCGCTTGCGGATTGCTTGCTTCTCGTGATGTCGTGTCTGCTCAAGTAATTCTCCAAAGGGCTAGGATGAGTCCTTCAAACCGTAACGTAGCGGATTTAATCGCAAGCGTGGTTTGAGAAGCCGTCGCATTTATGCGAAGGAGAAGTCACAGAAGCCCATGCTCGAACGATTACAAAAAATCATCGCCCACGCGGGCATCGCCTCGCGACGACACGCTGAGCAACTCATCCTCTCCGGTCAGGTTCTCGTCAATGGCCAAGTCGTCCGCGAATTGGGAACCAAAGCCGACCCTTCCGTCGACAAGATTGAAGCCGCCGGCCGCCTCGTCGAACAACCGCGCAAGCCCGTGTATCTCATTCTGCACAAGCCTCCCGAAGTTGTTTCCTCGCTTGCCGATCCAGCGGGCCGCAAAACTCTGCGCAATTTTCTTCGTGGCTTTCCGGAGCGCGTGTATCCGGTCGGCAATCTGGACTATTCCGCGAGTGGTTTAATCTTTCTCACCAACGACGGCGAGCTTACCGCTACCATGTTGAGATCCTGGTCCAATATTCCGCAGATCTATCACATCAAGATCAAGGGTAAGCTCATGCTCGAGCAGCTCGAGCATCTCGGCAAGCAAACGAAAACGGTCGTTCGCCTTGTGCGCCAGCCGGACTCCACCCGCGGTCACGCCGCCAACTTTTGGTATGAAGCGCAAGTCAGTGGCGCAAAACTCGACGAGCTTGGCAGGGTGCTTGAGAAGAATGGTCATCCACTTGAAAAGGTCAAGCGCATCGGCCTCGGCCCGCTGTCGCTTGAAGGAGTTCCAGTCGGGCACTACGTTGTTCTCGGCAAAGAACAAGCTGCGGCCATGCGTAACCCAACCCACGGCGCCAAGTTTTTCGCGCCGTATAAGCCCAAGGCTGGGGCGAAATCAGCCTTTCGCTCGGATCCATCTGGTCAGGTGCGTCATCACGGAAACGCTCCGCGGACAGCCCCACGCTTTTCTAAGCCTTTCGGAAAGCCCGCGACCCGTCCCCCTCGTTACACGAAATTGCAACGTCGGCCGGCTACGCCGCCAAACGCTCCTGGAGCGTTCGAGGAATTCGACGACAAGGGTGTTCTGCGAAGCACGACCAATCACCCACCTTGGCTTAAAGGTCCAGGTAAGTTCAGTCCTTCTACTCCATCGAATCGGCCATCTGAAAAATCGAATCGCCCGTTTGACTCTTCCGGCAAACAGAATCGTGCCGGATTTTCATCCAAAAGATTCAATCGGCCGACGCGAGGTTCCGGCAAACCCGCGCACTCCGGCTCCGGACGCCCCAAGAGCCGCGGCAATTTTTCATCGCGCAAACCACGGCCTCCCCGTTAATTGGATCTCACCCGACCGATCGCCGCCATGCCCGCCGAACGCCTCCAAAAAATCCTCGCAGCGGCCGGAATCGCTTCACGTCGCAAGGCCGAGGAGATCATCGCGGCCGGCCGGGTTACCCTAAATGGGCAGGTTATAACCGAGCAAGGCAGCAAAGCCGACCCGCTCGTCGATGCCATCGCTGTCGATGGTAAGCCCGTGAAGGCAGCCCAACCCTTAGTCTATTTCTTGTTGAACAAACCCAGAGGCTACGTTACAACCGTCAACGATCCCGAGGGCCGCCCCACGGTCCTGGACTTGTTGGGAACTCTAAGGGAACGCGTCTATCCTGTGGGGCGATTGGACTATGCGAGTGAAGGGTTGCTGATCATGACCAACGACGGAGCGCTTGCACAGAAATTGACCAAAGCCGGTTCGCACATCCCCAAAACGTATCTTGTTAAAATCAGCGGAAAACCAACCGAGCAAGCGATTGAAAAGCTGCGCGCGGGAATTTTCATTACGCTCGAAGATGGCCGTCGTGTCAGGACGTCGCCGGCAAAAATTCGTCTTACCGAAAATGCCAGGAACCCTTGGTATGAGGTTGTTTTAATCGAGGGCCGCAACCGGCAAATCCGCCGCATGTTTCTCGAAGTGGGTTTTCACGTCGAAAAAATCAAGCGCGTTCAGCTTGGCCCGATTGCGCTCGACGTTGCTCTGGGCAAATTCCGGCCACTTACGAAGTCTGAAGTGTTCCAATTGAAAACTCTTGCAAGAGCTAAGTCTACCTAACCTCCGGGCTGATGAACGAATCGCCACATCACCCTCGCCAAATCCGTATATTCGGAATAAAATCTACTTATGACTCACACTCTGGAAGAGCTCATCCCCGATTATATCCAGGGTCTGCCCGCTTACGTTCCCGGCAAACCAGTGGAAGAGGTCGAACAGGATCTGAAAATCCATGCGGTCAAGTTGGCGTCTAACGAAAATCCTCTTGGCCCGTCCCCGAAGGCCATGGAAGCGGCTCGCCGCGCTCTTTCTGACGCGAATTGGTACCCGGATGGCGGCAGTAAGCGCTTGCGCGAAGTGTTGGCAGAACGCTTTGGCGTGCATTCCGAAGAAATTTTTGTAGGACTCGGCTCGAGCGAAATTATCGATCTTGCTTCGCGCGTTCTTTTGCGCCCGGGTTGCGAAGGCATCACCAGTGAGGGTTCGTTCGCGCTCTTTTCGATCGCCATACGCGCCAGCGGCGGCAAGCTGGTTCTCACACCCATGAAGGAGTTCGCGTTCGACCTTGATGCCATTGCCCGTAGCGTCACCCCGCAAACTCGCATCATCTACATCGCCAATCCGAATAATCCCACCGGCACCGCGTTCGGAGCTGACGAGTTCAGAAGGTTCATGCAGAAAGTTCCCGGGGATGTATTGGTTGTCTACGACGAAGCCTATCGCGAATACGCGGAACGCGGAGACCTCCCAAGCCCGCTCGATCTGTTCAAGCAATACAACAATCTCCTTACACTGCGTACTTTTTCAAAAGTCTACGGGTTGGCCGGACTGCGCATCGGTTACGGCATTGGCCATCCCACGCTGGTTGCCGAAATGAACAAGCTTCGGACCCCCTTCAACGTAACGAGCGTTGGTCAAGCCGCAGCTCTTGCCGCACTCGATGATGGCGAGCACGTTGCCCGTTCTGCGGAAATGAATTGTTCGGAACGCAAGAGGCTCTATCGCGAACTTCGTCAGCTGGGACTCAGCCCTGTTCCCAGCCAAACTAATTTCCTGTTCATGGAAATTGGCCCCAATGCCAAAACGTTTTGCGACGATCTGCTGCAAGAAGGAGTGATCGTTCGCCCGCTCGCTTGGATGGGTTTCCCAGAAGCGATCCGCATTTCTGTGGGTAGTCCCGCCGAAAATACAAAACTCCTTACTGCTGTGGTTCACGTCATCGAACAGCGCAAACCTCAATTAACCACAAAAAACGTTTGATGCGCTTGTTCCGCCAGACGTACCATGACAAGTGAAGTCAGCATCGAAGAAGCATGAAAGTTCATCTTCCGCAATCCATACAATCGCCGAACGATCCGATTGCTGAAATCCTGCAAGAAGCCAAGACCATTGCCGTCGTCGGCCTCTCTTCAAATCCCGCCCGCCCTAGCTTCGTGGTAGCCCAATACCTCCAGTCCGTCGGATATCGCATTATTCCTGTCAACCCGAACGAAAAGGAAGTTCTGGGAGAAAGGGCGATGGCCCGGCTAGAGGACATCTCTGAGAAAGTCGACCTGGTCGATGTTTTTCGCCGAGCCGAAGCTGTCCCACCAGTCGCCAGAAGCGCCATTCAAATCGGTGCCCGAATTCTCTGGCTGCAGCTTGGTATTGAACATTCCGCTGCCGCAGAACTTGCCTGTGCCGCGGGTCTTACCGTGATTGAGGACGCCTGCCTACTGGTCGAACACAAAAAAAAGCGCCCGCACTAGACGCCCCATGTGATTGTTTGGCTCTTCGCTCTCTGTGCCCGCTGCGTTCCATCTCATCGGGCAGGACCCGGAGAGGTCTTTGCCTCGCTCGAGGTCGTCCAGCACTTAGTGCATCTGAAATATCTGCAAATTCCTTTTCCCCGGCAAGACAATTCCAATAAACCGCCCGTCGGGCGATACCGCATATTCCCTCACTGTCAGACCGTGCAATAAAAAGTCCGGCGTGGGCTCGCTCACCGGCACATCGGCGTAATGTTCATAGGCCGCAAGCGCTGGCACGGCAAAGACCACCAGATCCGCTGATTTCTTCTCAATCGTCCGCTTCAAATAAATAAATTTGTCATCCGCAGACCATTGCAGCACGCCTAGCCCAATCCGCATCCGGGCGATTCTCTTTGGCGCGCCAATTTCACGAATCTCCAGAACTTCATTGTCCAGGTAATACGCAGCCATCGAACCGGACGGTGAAATTGTCAGCCCCCCGGCGTAGGCATCTAGCGTTGCCACTTCTTTATCGTCCTGCGCCAGCAATTCCAATCGCTGCAGCCGCGGCGGCCCATCCATGTTTCTGTCGCGCTCGACCGCAATCGCGGAGTTGCTCCCACTGACCCGCACTGCCGCTGCAAATGTCCGCCCCTCAAAAGCTTTCCCGGCAGGGCCACTGAACAAGTTTACGTACTGCATGGAATAGAGAGCTCGTGGCGCAACATCTTCCGACAGATAAACCAGGGTGGCGTTGTCTCTGAGCCATAGTGGATTTTCTGCATTTAATAGCACGCCTTTAGCCGCTGGCCGAATCTCCTTCCCTGAGTCGTCGAGAAACAGCATCGCCCGCGCTTCTTCTGTGTGCCCGTCCTCAAGATCAACGGTGATCGTATTCATCTGCACGGCCAGAATCTTGCTGTTCGGCGACCACGTGAAACTTTCGATTAAATAGGTCACTGGTTTGTCGCCGGTCGAAAACTTTTCTCCCGAAAAAATCTTTTTCTTTTTCCCACTGGTGTCCAGCACGAAGATATCATCGCGCTCCAGGTCGTATTTCTTGGCCTTGTACATATGCCGCACGGAGTAGGCGATCCGCCCATCCCGTGCATACGCGAATGCGGTGACCTCTTCCTCAACTGTCACGACCGGCTTGCTCACCTCCTGCGCCCGCAACGGAAGCGAACAAACAAAAGCAAAAACGAACAGGAGCAAGAGACCGGTTGCCGTACACGTCGTTTTTAAGAGTGCGGATTGAATCCCAACCATTCGCATACGAATTGCGCTGGCAACTCCCCCACAGACGCTCCTCGCGCGCAGGTGTCCGGGCCCATTCATCGCTAAGCAGATCACTCCGATCATGGCAAGGGATGTGGCCCCGTGAATTCCGAGCAGCACGGTTTCTCAACCGGAGTAAAGCCCATCAACTCAACCCGCGTGAAGTCCGGATCATACAAATTCAATTGCCATTTCCCGTCGCGGCCAATTTTCGGCTGTTCCGTGAGTTTTACCCCTGCGGCTTCTAGCTGCTTTGCTGCCGCTTGCACGTCCGGCACTCCCAACGAAATATGATTCATCACCCCCAACAAGCGTCGGTCTGCGTCGGCTGGAATATTCAGCATGTACTCAACCCAGTCCGTGCCATCCGGTACTTGCATCGCTACCCAACTTGTCTCTCCCTCTTTCATACCCCCCGACCAATACAATCTAAATCCCAAAATATCTTTGTAGAATTTGTCCATCACGGTCCGGTTGTTCACCACAAATCCGACATGAATGATTTTCAGATGACCCTGCAGTGCAGGCGGAGCCACGGAGCCAGCGATACCTCTTGTCTGAACAAACTGAAGCGCATGATTCTCTGGATCGTTGATGCTGAAATAGACCATCCCCGTCGAGCCCGTAATCAATTCGCCTGGTTTCAGCCCCTTCGAGAGAAGAAAGCTCCGGAGCGTGCGCGCATCCTTTGTGTACAGCCCGATCGCAGCAATCCGGTTCTTTAGGGAAGCAGAATCGGTCTTGATGAGGTCAACGTCCTGGCCGGGGCTTATAAAGTAACATTTGGCGCCCTCCGCAAGACAATTTACAGACGATAGCCCAAGCGTCCGCACGTAAAAATCGTTGGATTTTTCGAGATCACTGACACTAAGCTGCACGTAGGCAATGCCTAAAATCGGCGAGCGGGGAGAATCGCCGCTCGCACGCACCATCACCGGCACCGAAACAAGGATCAACGCAACTAGACGGAGTATTTGACGCATGAGAATTCTCACCCCTTGGAGACCGTATTTGATTTTATCCGCTGGATTTCCTCTAAACGCGCTCGCAACCTCGATTCGAATCCTTGGTCGGTTGGTTTGTAATATTTCTTAGTGGAAAGACGATCCGGCAAGCACTGCATGTCGGTGACTTTCTCTTCAAAATTATGGGCGTATTTGTATCCCTCGCCATATCCAATCTTCTTCATCAAACTCGTCGGCGCATTGCGAAGATGCAATGGCACGGGATCGGCCGCTGTCGTCTGCACATCTTGCTGCACCTCGGCGTATCCGGTGTAAAGCGCATTCGATTTTGGCGCGAGCGACAAATAGACCGCCGCTTGAGCCAGTGCCAAGTACCCTTCCGGCGCACCCAGAAAATCAAACGCGTCTTTGGCGGCCAAGGTTATGGCCAGGGCTCCGGGTTCGGCCAGGCCGATGTCTTCGCTGGCCATTCTCACCATTCGTCGCGCCAAAAATAGTGGCTCCTCGCCGCTTTCGATCATTCGAACCAGCCAGTAAAGCGCTGCATCGGGGTCCGAGTTTCTCACCGATTTATGTAGCGCGGAAATCAGGTTGTAATGCTCTTCGCCGCCCTTGTCATAACGCAACATCTTCCGCTGCAACACATCCGCCAACAGCGCCGGCGTAACGTGCTTCACGCCCTGGTCGTCGGCCTCGGCACTCCGTACACACAATTCCAAAGTGTTATAAGCCGTCCGCGCATCCCCATTGGCGAACGCCGCAATCCGCCACAGCACTTCCTCTTCCTTTAGCGCACTCTCTGCCCCCCTCTCCGTGCCCGCGCTATTGGCAATCCCTGGTTCCCGTTCCCCTCCGAGCTCAATCCTCTCGTTCCCCAACCCATGCTCTTTGTCAGCGAGCGCGCGCTGTAGCAATTCGACTAATTGCGGAGTAGTGTGCGACTCCAATACATACACTTTCGTCCGTGAAAGTAGCGGCGAAATCACCTCGAACGACGGATTCTCCGTGGTTGCTCCAATAAACAAAATGTGTCCTGCTTCCACATGCGGGAGGAACGCGTCTTGCTGCGACTTGTTGAACCGGTGCACTTCATCGACGAACACGATCGTCCGCAAACCGCGGCGAGACTTCTCCTCGGCCACTGCCATCACTTCCTTGATCTCCTTGATTCCACTCAAGACGGCGCTAAAGGACACGAACTCCGCCTTGGTAAGACGCGCAATGAGTCGCGCCAAAGTCGTTTTCCCACACCCCGGAGGCCCCCAGAAGATCATAGAACTCAAATTGTCGGTCTCAATTTGCACCCGAAGAGGCTTTCCCGGACCCAATAACTTCTCTTGCCCAACAAATTCGTCTACAGTGCGTGGCCGCATTCGCTCGGCCAATGGCTGGAGCCCCACGGCAGTTTGCGGTTCCGGCAATGATCGAAACAATCCCATCAGCCTTTTAGTTTAGAGCCTTTCCCCTCTTACTTCGAATCCATTGATCTTGGGTGCCGCACCGCTTGTCTCTAAGGGTACGGATTTCTACCGTACAGAACCTTCTTCACTGCGAGCTCAGTGTTAGATTTTGTCTTTACCCCGAAGCAATTCGGACCGTTGCCTGTAGGCCTCATAAAACAGCACCGCCGCAGCGGCAGCCGCGTTCAGCGACTCCGCTTGCTTGACCATCGGTATGTGGATGCGCTCGTCCGCACTGTGCACCACCTCTTCGGGTAGCCCCGCGCCCTCATTCCCAATCAGCAGTGCTGTCGGCTGGCGCCAATCCACTTCCCAGGGACACAGTGGCGCTTTCTCCCCAGGCGATTGATCGTGGACACAAGTCGCCACCGTCATCACTTTCCGCAATTTTAATTGCATTATCAAAATTGCCAGCGACATACCTTCTAGCACCGGCAGGTGCAAAGCCGCTCCTGCAGAGGCACGCAACGCTTTCGGTGAGAATGGGCTTGCCGTCCCGCCTTGCCCAGTCGAGACAGCTACCGCTCCGGTCGCTCCAAATGCAGCCACCGTCCTAAGGATCGTCCCGACATTTCCCGGGTCCTGTACCCCGGCCAGAACGACCAGCAGCGGTGACGACTTTCCCTCCGGGGTCGCTAGCATGTCTTCAAACGTCAGCTGTCGCGGCCGCACGAGGGCAGCTACACCCTGAGGATGCTCGGTATCAGCGATTCCTTCAAACAATCGATCTGTCGTTTGAAAAACAGGGAACGCCATCTCGGGGCGGGCAATCAACGGAGCCAGTCGATCGCGATGCCGCTCTCCCGATTCGCTGAACAACACCGCTTCTACCGCTGCCGTCGAGCGCAGCGCTTCTTCGACCAGGCGTACGCCTTCAACACCCACGGCTCCGTTTTCTGTGGCCAATCCTCCGCGCAAGGTCATGCGAAAGGCCTTTAGCCAGCGATTGTCGCGGCTGTTGAGCACACCGAGTGTAGCGGCTGCTCCTACGGCCTCATGTCCGCCGGCCCTACCTGTCTTTTCTCTTCCAGCCATCTACGCGAGAGTAACAAACATCGCGGTCGCGAGGCTATCCCAGTTCATCCAGGATCGAGCTTCGGGTCCACTGGGCATTCCTTTTTTTGCTTCTCCCTTCTATTCCATCACCCGCGTAGCAAAACGTTTGGTGTCAAATCATTGCGAAACAACCGAATCGTATGGTAGCGTCTCGTTCAGCGGCCATAAATGAAAGCCGCGCAATATGAATAGGTTAGGTACGAGTCTTGTCGGCTGAAGTGCTGCGACTGAATCCGGAAAACCCTGATACCCGTTTTATCCGCTATGCCGCGGAATGGCTCAATCGTGGCTCTATAGTCGCCATCCCCACAGACACTCTCTATGCTCTGGCTGCTGATCCGGTAAATCTCTCTGCCGTAGACGAAATCTTTCGCGTCAAAGGCCGTTCGGAATCGAAGGCACTCCCCATCCTGATCAATTCGCTCGAACAAGCTGCGATTCTTGCCCGCGATCCGCCCGATAATTTCTTTCGCCTTGCGGAAAAGTTCTGGCCCGGGCCGCTCACGATTGTCGTCGATGCCTCGACGCGCCTGCCCCTCAAGGTTACTGGCAATACCCGGCGCATTGCTCTTCGCTGGCCGTCCAATTCGATCGTCAGCAGATTGATTGGGGAAATTGGTGTCCCGCTTACCGGCACGAGCGCAAACGTTTCTGGTTCGCCCACATGCGCAAGCGGCGAGGAGGTCTTTCGCCAACTGGGAGATCGAATTCCCCTGATCCTCGACGCCGGCGAAACCAACGGCCTCATGCCTTCGACGATTGTCGAATTGCGTGGAGAGCATTGGTGCATAGGCCGGGAGGGCGCCATTCCGAGCGACGACATCCGGGATGCACTTGAAGGTGATAACGGAGTTCTATCCTAAATTTTCTTCACCGCGCCAAAAAATCGAAATCCCCGGTGGGAGTCAGCTCCACATCCATTCCGCGCTGATGCACACTCACCACATCCATGTACCACAGGGGGATGTAGGGCAGATCCTCCGCCACAATCTTCTGCAGCTCGCTACAGAGCTGTCTGCGTTTCTCACGATTCATCTCCCCGCGGATTTCAGTAATCAACCCATCCACACGGGCATTGCGATAATGTCCCCGGTTTGCACCGTTCGGTGGGATACGCTTCGATGAAAACACCAGATCAAATACGTCAGGATCGTTGTTCGCCCCTACCCAGATCGAGTAACTCAATTGAAAATTCCCTTTGGTTAGATCTGCAAATAATGTTGCGAGCTCGAGCGGGTGCACTTCTAGCTCCACGCCAATTCTCTTCCACTCATCCTGCAGCGCAGCGCCCAGCAAACGGGCCTGCTCCTGCGTCGATACTTTCATTGTCAGATGCATCCGCATTCCGTTTGCTCCGCGCGGGTAGCCCGCTAGATCGAGTAGTTGCTCAGCCTGGTGCGGGTCGTATCTGTATTTCTGTACTTCACCCTCATAGGCCCAATGATTCGGTGGCAGTATCCCGCTGGCCAGGCGGGCCTCTCCGTGAAGCAAATACTTCACCAGCGATTCGCGGTCGGTTGCGTACGCCAGCGCTTGCCGCACCTCTTTTTTCTTCAAAATGGAATCTTCGAGGTTTACCCCGAGATAGGCAAAATTTGTGCCCGGTATCTCGGTAACCGTGAGTTCGCCGCGTTTGGCCAGCACCGCGACCATATCCGGCGAAAGGGAACTCATCTCCACATCCGCCGAGCCTTTGCGCAATTCCAACGCCCGTACAATCGCATCCGGGACGATGCGAAAGGTCACCTTCTGAGTCGCCTCCCGATTGATTTTTCCTTGTGAACTCGGCCCAGGGACCTCAGCGACCGCTGTGTTTAAGGCCCGATCGGCTGCCGCTGCAAAATAATTCGCATTCCTCTCGAGCACTACCTCCTCATCCTGTTTCTGACTCACAAAGCGGAATGGCCCCGTTCCGACGGGATGCTGCCCGAAATCGGTTCCGGCAGTCGCTGGCGCGATCCCCACCGCCGACTTCTCGAGATTCCACAAAAACGATGCGTAGGGTTCCTTGAGATGAAAGACGACCGTGCCCTCGTCAGGCGTTTCGATGGATTCGATCATCGTGAAGGCCCCGCGTTTCGGGGACTTGTTCGCAGGGTCCATCATGAACTCAATCGTGGCCTTGACATCGGACGACGTGAGAGCGCGCGAATCATGAAACGTGACGCCTGGTCTCAAGTGAAAGACGTAGGTCAATGGGTCCGGATTTTCCCAGCTCTCTGCCAGATCCCCACGCAAATTCATCTGCCCGTCGCGTTCGACCAATCCATTGAAAATGAGGCGGTCAATCCGTTGAGAACCACCGTCGGTCCCATAACGCGGATCCAAATTCGTTGGGCTGGATTCAACGAGAAACGTAACCGCGGCGGGGTCGTGCTCGGCTCTGGACGAGCAGCCCCAGAACAGCACCAGCGAGAGCAGTAGCAAATGCGCGTGACCGGGACCCGCCTGCCTGTGCGCTTCGGTCCGTCCTCCTGGGTGTCCCGTGGGTCCTATCTGCGTGACCGCACCTCTCTGAGCCTTACCGCGCCGGGGCATAGGAGATCTTCCCTAGGACAGCCCCGCGCCTTGCTCCCGTTGCCGAAGGCAAATTTCCGTTCCTTCGATGCCAGGTCTCATAGGCCAGCAGGGCAAACGCGTACGCCTCTTTGGCGTCCACATCCACGCCCAATGCCGACGAGGGCATCACTTCGATCGGTGCCAAGGCCGCCGCAAGTTGCGCCATAATCAGGGGATTGTGCGCTCCTCCGCCTGAAACGATCAGCTGATCGATCTTTGTCCTTGGCAGTACAAATCTCTCAAGGGCATCCACAACCGATAGGGCAGTAAAAATTGTTGCCGCTCGGATTAGATCATCCGGCGAAGCTCCGAGTTGACGCATGCGTTTCAGTAATTTCCGGAGATAGGCTTGCCCATAATATTCGCGGCCCGTACTTTTTGGAGGCTCGAGTTTCAGGTATGGATCCTTCATCATCTCCGTCAGCAATTTCTCGTTGCGCTTGCCTTGCCGCGCAATCCGCCCATCCTCATCAAATCTCTTGCGACCGCGCGTAAAATGCGCAACCAACGCGTCAATCAAGATATTGCCCGGCCCGGTATCGAACGCATACACGTCGGAAGATTTTCCTCGGGCCCGCAACACGGTTAAGTTCCCGATTCCCCCCAAATTCAGTGAAACTCTGCCGCGCGACTTGTCCGAGTAGAGAAGAAAATCGGCATAAGGCACTAGCGGGGCGCCTTGTCCTCCCACAGCCATATCCGCCGTACGAAAATCGGAGATGGTAGGAACACCGGTTATGGCGGCGATGACGGCGCCCTCCCCGATCTGCAGCGTGGACGCGATCGGCCTGCCGAGAAAGGGGACTGGCCTACCTTGATGAAAGATGGTCTGCCCGTGCGAACCAATTAGCTCGACAGCACGCAGCCTAATTCTGAACTTCTTACAAGCCGCTTTCACCGCTCCGGCAAACGTTTCTCCCAGCCGAAAGTTCAATTGGCTGATCGCTTCCGCTCGGATGGCAGCGTTTTCCGCCACACGGAAAATTTCTTTTCGCACCGCGGTTTCTAGCGGCAAAGTGGTATGAGCCAACAGCTCCCCACAGAGTTTCGTTGATCCGCCTCCGGAAATCCGCGTGAGGGCCACATCCACACCGTCGGCAGAAGTCCCGGACATCACACCGACCACCAACATTCCGTTTTTCTCCATGCGCTGGTTGTAACACACCTCTTCCCGCTGCTCCATTTTCCATTCCTAACATGTTCCTGAAGTGCAGCTTGCTTGCCTGCCAACGACCGACCGCTGACTTCTTATTCAACCTGCTTTTTCAGCTCCGCCAACAAATTCAGCGCGTCAATCGGCTTCATCTCATCTAAATCCGCCTCGCGCAATTTATCGATCACCGCGCGATCAATCGCCGTAAACAAGACGCTTTGCTTTCCATCGCCAAGCCCAGATTCCGCTGTCCCGGACGAGAGTGTTCCGCTCAATTCATGTTCGCTCTGTTCATGCTTTTTCAGAACTTCACGCGCGCGTTCAATCACGCTGCGCGGCAGACCTGCCAACCGGGCTACGTCAATGCCATAACTCTTGTCCGCGCTGCCCGGCTCAACCTTGCGCAGGAAAATGATCTCGTTTGGTGTTTCTTTGACTGACACATGGACATTGGTTACACCCGGCAGCAAATCCCCTAACTCCGTCAGTTCATGGTAATGCGTGGCAAACAACGTTCGCGACTTGGTGTGCTTTTGCAAATGTTCGACGACGGCCCAGGCGATCGACAGTCCATCAAAGGTCGAGGTTCCACGCCCCACTTCATCCAAGAGAACCAGGCTTGAAGGCGTCGCGTGGTGCAATATCGCTGCCACCTCGCTCATTTCCACCAAAAATGTGGAACGGCCTCGCGCCAGATTATCGCTGGCACCAATACGCGTGAAAATGCGATCGGTCAGCGGCAATCGCGCTTGTCGAGCAGGAACGAATGACCCCGCTTGGGCCATCAGGACAATCAAAGCAGTTTGTCGAAGATAGGTCGACTTGCCGCCCATATTCGGTCCAGTTATCAGCAGCAACTGCTGTGACTCGGGTTCAAGGCACAAATCATTCGGTACAAACCGTTCGCCCTTTTGCCGCAAAAGCTCTTCAATCACCGGATGCCGTCCGCCGACGATCAACAACTCTCCCGTTACCGTAAATTCGGGGCGAACGTAGTTCCGATCGCCGGCGATTTTTGCGAAACATGCCAAGACATCCAGTTGCGCGATTGCCGCTGCAGTCTGCCGCAGTCGGCCCGCCTTTCTGGCAACGCTGCTGCGTAATTCTACGAACAATTCCCGTTCGATCTCCGCAATTCGCTCATCGGCAGCCAGGATCTTCCGTTCGTATTCCTTCAGCTCCGGAGAAGTAAACCGCTCCGCATTCACCAGCGTCTGTTTCCGTTCATAGTCCGGCGGCGCCAAATGCAAGTTTGCTTTCGAAATTTCAATATAGTAACCAAAAATCTGGTTGAACCGAATTTTCAGCGAATTGATGGTTGTTCGCCGACGCTCCCGCTCTTCCATTGCGGCAATAATCTGTTTGCTGTGCTGGCTCAAATTCCGCAGTTCGTCCAGTTCCGCGTTAAATCCGCTTCGAATGACTCCAGGATCATTTGCGCTCGCCGGTGGTTCATCGGCAATCGCCTTTTCCAGGTGCTCCCGGACGTCGGCTAATTCGTCGATTTCGCCATGTAATTCCCGAAGTAAATCGCTGCCACCGGTAGCGGGAGGAGTGACGAAGTTTTTCAGAATCGGAAGTTGCGCCAGCGACTTTCGTAACGCCAGCAGTTCCCGCGGCGTGGCCAGTCCCAAGGTAATGCGGCCGGTTAAGCGCTCCAGATCCTGGATGCCGCGCAACTCTTTGCGAATTTCCCCGCGCACGACCGTCTGCTGCAGCAAATGCGCAACGGCGCCCAGTCGTTGTTCAATCGCCTGGCGATCAATCAACGGCCGCAATATCCACGCGCGCAGCAGGCGCGCTCCCATTCCGGTGACGGTCGAATCCAGGGCTGCCACGAGCGTCGTAGGTCCGGTAAGTTTCGTGTCTTCGCTGAAAATCGCCGAAAGCAACTCTAAATTTCTTACCGAAACCGGATCAAGCAGCAGGGAATCGTGCTGTTCGTAATAGCGGATATGATCCAGATGGCGCAGAGCATCGACGCTGTGCCCATTTTCTCCGCGAGCGGAATTTTCCCGCAGGTAATGCACCACCGCCCCCGCAGCAGATAGCGCGTGATGGTGCCCATCCAATCCAAATCCAGTCAACTCCGCCACTCCAAACTGCTCTCGCAATATCCGTTCCGCATAGTCCAGGTGGAAAATCCATTCTTCCAGGCTACTCTCCACGCCGCCGGTTCCTTCGAGTAATGAATTTTTTGCCGTTTCAAACAATTGCTGCGGCCGCGGGAGCAAAGTTTCTCGTGGCCGGATCAGTTGCAACTCATCACGCAATGCCTCTTCTGCAGCCGCTCCCGCAAACTCGGTTGCCTGGAATTCCCCGGTCGACAAATCCACAATCGCCAAACCGATCTTGGTTTTAGCGCTGTCTTGCCACACTGCCGCCAGAAAATTGTTTTCCCGAGCATCCAGTACGGATACCTCCGTCGCTGTCCCCGGGGTGATCACCCGGGCCACCTCCCGGCGGACCAGTTTTTTTCCGGGGCCCGGCAGTTCCATTTGTTCGCAGATCGCTACCTTGAACCCTGCGCGAATCAATCGGGCAATGTATCCATCGGCCGCGTGATACGGCACGCCGCACATCGGAATCGGCTGCCCTTTTTCGCGATTCCGTGAAGTTAGGGTGATCTGCAACTCGCGAGACGCGATAATCGCATCTTCGTAGAACAATTCGTAGAAATCGCCCAAGCGAAACAACAGTAGTGCGTGCGGGTAGCGCGATTTCACCCCGTTGTACTGTTGCATTAATGGTGTGGAAGCTTCACTCATCTAGTGCGTGTTTTGCGTTCTCCTGCTTACTGAGGCGCGAAAAGGTTGTGTTGCTGAGTGCCTTGACAGAGTCTCTTCAACTTTCGATGCCCATTTCTGTCAACAAAAACGCATAATCCAGCGCAACCTCCCGCAAATAGTCATATCGTCCGCTGGCTCCGCCGTGCCCGGCGCCCATATTCACTTTGAATAAAAGGGGATTCCTGCCAGTCTTGAGCGTCCGTAATTTTGCAACATACTTTGCCGGCTCCCAATACATCACCTGGCTGTCATTTAAACCCGTCTTCACCAGCATTGCCGGATACTCTTTTTTCTCCAGATTCGTATACGGGCAATACCGCTTCATATAAAAATAGTCTTGCTCTACCTGAGGATTGCCCCACTCCTCGTACTCTCCCACGGTGAGCGGCAAGGAAGGGTCTAGCATGGTATTGAGCACATCTACAAACGGAACGTGCGAGACAATGAGCCGAAACAAATCCGGTCGAAAATTTGCAACCGCGCCCATCAACAAGCCGCCAGCACTGCCGCCTTCAATGGCAAGCGTTTCTTTCGATGTATAGCGGTGCTCGATCAAGTGCTCGGCAGAGGCAATGAAATCGGTGAACGTATTCATTTTCTGATGCATTCTCCCCATGTCGTGCCACGGTTTGCCCAGTTCCCCCCCGCCTCGTATGTGTGCAATTACAAAAATTACGCCGCGGTCAAGCAAGCTGAGCCGGTTCGAATTGAATGTCACTGGCATCGAAATTCCATAGCTCCCGTAGGCGTATAAGAGCAAGGCGGCGGTTCCGTCGCGCGGGGTTGCGTGCCGGTAGACCACCGACAAGGGAATCCTGGTTCCATCCTGCGCGACGGCGTGCAATCGTTCGCTTCCATACAATGTCGGGTCGTATCCGCCCAAGACCGGTTGCTGTTTGCGCAAAATGCGGTTGCCGCTCTTTACCTCGTAGTCGTACACCGATCGCGGTGTGATGAATGATTCGTAGCTGAATCGCAAATACTCGGTATCAAATTCAGGATTCGCGCCAAACGCCGCGTGGTACGCCGGTTCGGCAAAATCAATCCTGTGAGAAGCCGCGAGGGCCGATCTGGCCTCCCTGGTCAAATCCACTATTCGGAAATAGGGCAGCCCATCTTCCCGCTCACATAAAACCAAATGGGTTCGAAAGCAGGCAATCGCAGAAAGCATCACCCCGGGTCGGTTGGGCACCACTTCATGCCATCGCGCGCGTGCCGGGTCAGCCGTTGGAGCGGTCATTAGCCGGAATGTTCTTCCATTTGAGTTAGTGCGCACAAAAAAAACCCCGCCTGCCGGGTCCGCTGAACTTCCGGGGTGATGATCGACGGAATACTCGTGCTCATCCTCGCGCACCGCGACAACGTGAAAGTCCCCATAAGGCTGGTCCGCGCGCAAAAAACGCACTTCGCTCGTGGTATGGCTGTTGGCTACCAACAACAAATACGCACCGCTTCGCGTTCGCTCAATATCGATTCGGAAACGCTCATCCTTCTCTTCGTAAATCAGTCGGTCTGCGGCTTGTTCGGTTCCCAATACGTGCCGGAAGAGGCGGTGCGATCTCTTGGTCGTTTCCTCCTCCACCACATAAAACAAAACGCGATCGTCCGCGGACCACGCCACGCTGGTCACCCGCGCTACACGGAAGGGGAGGGCTTCGCGTGTGCCGAGATCCAGCACTTCCAAAGTGTATTGCCGAAATCCGGTCGTGTCGGTCGCATAGGCCAGGTGCTGGTTATCGTCACTTACTTCGAAACATCCAAGCCCCAAAAAAGAATGGCCCTCGGCCAGCACATTCAAATCCAGGAGAATTTCTTCCGGGGTATCGTTTGCAAATGGAGCCGACCCGTCTATTGCCCCCAGAGCGCTCTCCGCTCGCCGGCAATAGATCGCATACTGTT
>Ga0074046_10000151_pt1 | contig 58814 bp, 47 predicted proteins | sample BogForMeECP23OM3_FD_94441 | JGI IMG/M metagenome (GOLD analysis project Ga0074046, IMG submission 94441) | Bog forest soil microbial communities from Calvert Island, British Columbia, Canada - Bog Forest MetaG ECP23OM3 | ecosystem: Environmental > Terrestrial > Soil > Wetlands ... | reverse complement strand
CGGGCCGGCGCGGCCGTGCTCACCGCCGCCGAACGCGATCGCCTGGCCCGGGTCGCCTTCGACGACCGGGACGGGCGGCTGCGCCGCAGCGTGCTCGGCCAGGCGGCCACCTCCATCGCCGCCCAGGCCGGCGTCGCGGTCCCGGCCGGCACCCGCCTGCTCATCGCACCCGTGCCCCGCCAGGCCGTGCCGGGTCCGTACGGCCGGGAAAAGCTCGCCCCGCTGCTGTCGCTGTTCACCGCCGACGGTGAAGACGACGGCATCCGGCTGTGCCGGCAGATCCTCGGCAACGGCGGCTCCGGCCATACCGCGATCATCCACACCCGCAGCCAGCGGCTGCAGTCGTCCTTCGCGCGGCAGATGCCGGTGAGCCGGGTCCTGGTCAACGGTCCCGGCGCGCAAGGCTGCATCGGCTTGGGCAACGGGCTGACGCCGTCCCTTACGCTCGGCTGCGGGACCTACGGCCGCACCTCCACGACCGACAACGTGACGTACACCCATCTGATCAACATCAAGCGGGTGGCGCATCCGCTGGCTGGCATAGGCGCCGCCGTCTGATCCGGCCGGGCGTCTCGCCGAGATTCAGCCGAAAGTCACAGCAGCGGCACCGAGCCCAGGATCCGCGAACCCTCGCCGGGCTGTGACTCCCAGCGAATTGCGCCGCCGATGGCACCCAGCCGGTCCGCCATGTTCACAAACCCATGGCCACCCCTGGCGTGCTCGACGTCGAAGCCCGGACCGTCGTCGACGACCGAGAACAGCAAGCCGCCTGACTCTTCCCAGAGCCGCACCTCGACCTGTGCTCCCGGCGCGTGCTTGGCGGCGTTCTGTAGTGCCTCCAGGCAGCAGAAGTAGACCGCCGACTCGACCTCCAGCGCGTACCTGCCGATGCCGCCGGCATGCACGCGGACCGGCTGCGGGCTACGCTGACCGGCCGCCCGCAGCGCCTCACCGAGCCCGCTGTCGGCCAGCAGCGGCGGATAGATCCCATGGGCCAGCTCGCGCAGCTCCTGGATCGTGCCTTTGACATCCTCGGCTAGCTGGTCGATCATGTCGGCCGCCGCCTGGGGATCGTCGGTGACGATGTCACGCGTAAGCCGGAGGTTTATCGCCAGCGCCACGAGATGCTGCTGGGCGCCATCGTGCAGGTTGCGCTCCACCCGGCGGCGCTCGGCATCGCCGCTGGCCACGATGCGGGCCCGGGAGCTGCGCAGCTCGTCGGCCTGCTTGCGAAGCTCGTCCAGGGTGGTCTGCAGCTCGGTGTCCAGCCGCGCGTTGTGCACGGCCAGGCCGACCTGCCGGGCCAGTTCGGTGAGCACGCGGTTATCTTCCTCGGAGAAGGCCTCAGCCGTGGCCGGACGCTCCACGACGATAAGACCGAACAGCTCACCGGCGTGACCGGCGGGCGCCACCCGGAGCTGGCTGACCCCGCGGCCGTCCAGCAGGGCCGGCAGCCAGACGGTGGCCCAGGCGCGGCCCGACACGCCGGCTCTGGCGACGACCGCGCGCTCACGGGCTCCGACCACGATCGAACGGGGACCGGCGTCAGGCACCGCGGCCACGCGCTCGAGCACGTCCCCCGTTCCCGTATAGACCTCGGCACTGGTCAGCCTCATCGTCTTACGCAGCGACTCGGCCAGCTGGAGCAGCAGCTCGTCCATGCTGATGGCCCTGGTCATGCGGATGCCGAAGGTCCGCAGGAGCTCGTCGGGCGCCTGCCGGGCGCCGAAGACACGCCGGTTGGCCCAGTCGAGCAGGCGTTCCCTGGCCGGCGCGAAGCTGATCGCGGCGGCCGCCGCGGCCACCAGCGACAGTCCGAGCAGCTCACGATCGGACGCATCGGTCGGCGGCTTGCCGAGTCCCAGGACGACCACAAGGTAGATCACTGCGACGGTCACGGTGAAGCCTGCTATCGCCAGTACCTGCACGAGCAGGCGACCGCCGTACGGGCCGAGCTGGGGCAGGTCCCCGGCCAGCAGGCCCAGCGGGATGAGCACCGTGACTCCCGCGGCGACCGGCGCGATCGGCGCGGGCCAGCCCACGAGGAGATACAGCACGGCGACGGACAAGGCCGCGGTCCCGGCCAGGACGGTGCCTATCGCCGCCCACTGCAGCCGCTCCCGGTCGCGGCCGGCCGCGGTATCGTAGCGAAGGCGCGCGGCCGGTAGTGCACACACGAGCGCGAGTGACCAGACCAGGGCGCCAGCGGCCGCCGGGACCTGGCGCCCGGTAACCGAGAGCACGGACCCGGCCCCGACCGCGAGGGCATACCCGAGGATCGCACCGACGCGCCTGGCTCTGGAGTACAGCCTGCCGTCCGGCAAGGCCAGCAGGAGATGGACCGAGATCGCGATCACCAGCGGCGCGGCGAGGCTGGCGATCACGAGCGCGATGCGGTGCTGCCCGCCGGAGGCCTGGCCGGCGAGGCGGCCAGCGCTGGTCGCCACCGATGCGGTCAGCGCACCGGCCGCCAGCTGCCACTGGGGTGTCCGCTCCGGCGCCCGGGCCGTTACGGCGGCGCAGAGAGCCCAGGCCACGACCAGCCCGGCGGTTACGGCAGAGAGCGCAGTCACGCCGCCCGGCACCGAGACCCGCAGGCCGGCCGCAGAAATCGCGATGGCGGCCGCCGGCAGCAGCAGCCCCGCCACGATCCGGCGCGGAGTGCCGCCTGCCGCTGGAAGTGCCGCGGGCGGACTGCCCATGACACCGTTCATCGGCACCCTTTCATCAGAATCGCGGCGTGGAGACCCCGGCCTTCAGGCTGGGGAGGAAACGCCGCGTCACCTCCCCGGAAATGTCGGTGCCGTCCGATAGTGTGTTCGCATGGCTCGGTACCGGCTGCTCCCCACCCCCGCCCAGGAGGCGGTGCTGCGGGACCATTGCGGCCACGCCCGGTACGTGTGGAACCTGGCCGTCGAGCAGCACTCCCACTGGCGCCCGGGCCGGACGGGCGCGCCAGGCTACCTGGAGCAGTGCCGGCAGCTCACCCAGGCGCGAGCCGAGAACCCGTGGCTGGCCGCCGGCTCCCAGACGGTGCAGCAGCAGGCGCTGCGGGACTTCGCCCAGGCGATGGCGGCGTTCTTTGACCCGGAGAACCCAGCCGGGCGGCCGTCGTGGCGCAAGGCCGGGCGGAGCGAGGGATTCCGGATCGTCGGGCGCGGCCGGCAGTGGAACGTGCGCCGCCTGTCCCGGCACGTCGGCGAGGTGCGGGTGCCGAAGGCCGGGTGGGTGCGGTTCCGCTGGTCCCGCGCAGTGCCGCCAGGCGCGAAGTCCTGCCGGGTCACGATGGACTGCGCCGGGCGCTGGCACATCGCCTTCGCGGCCATTCCCGATCCGATCCCGGCGCCCGGCAATGGCCAGGCCGTGGGCATCGACCGGGGGGTGGCCGTCAGCGCGGCGCTGTCCACGGGGGACCTGCTGCACGCCCCTGGCCTGACGGTGCGGGAACGTCGGCGCCTGCGGCGGCTGGAGCGCAGGCTCGCCCGCGCCAAGCGGGGCTCGAACCGCCGCGGGCGGGTCAGGCACGCGATCGCCCGGCTGCGGGCCCGGGAGACGGACCGGCGCAAGGACTGGGCCGAGAAGGTGTCCACGGACATCGCGCGGCGGTTCGACGTGATCCGGGTCGAGGACCTGCAGATCGCGAACATGACCCGATCGGTGCGGGGCACGCGGGGCGATCCCGGCCGGAACGTCCGGCAGAAGGCCGGGCTGAACCGGGGCATCTTGCGATCGGGGTGGGGCCTGCTGGTGCGCCGGCTGGAGGACAAGGCCCCGGGCCGGGTGGAGAAGATCAAACCCGCGTTCACGAGCCAGCGGTGCTCGGCGTGCGGGCAGGTGGACCGGGACTCGCGTGAGAGTCAAGCCGTCTTCCGGTGCACCGCCTGCGGTTTCGCCTGCAACGCTGATGTGAACGCGGCGAAGAACATCGCGGCGGGGCACGCCGTGACTGCGCGGGGAGGCGACGGGGTTACCCGGCCGGTGAACCGCGAACCTCAACTGCTGCTCCAATCGGCGTAGTAGCTGGAATCCCCCGCCTTCAGGCGGGGGAGGATGTCAAGATGTTTGCGCCTCTACCAGGCTCGTGCCGCTCATGGTTTCGTCACGGGGCGGGCCGTCGATGATCCGCCCGTCACGCATCCGCACGATTCGCTCCGCGGCCTCGGCCACGTCCGTATCGTGCGTGACGAGGATGACGGTCTGCCCGCCCGTGTGCAGCCGGCGGAGCAGCTCGATAACCTCGGCTCCCCCCTCGGAGTCGAGTGCGCCGGTCGGCTCGTCGGCGAGCAGCAGGGTCGGCTCGTTCGCCAGCGCCCTGGCGATGGCCAGCCGCTGCCGCTGGCCGCCGGAGAGCACGCCGGGAACGGCGGCTGCCTTGTCGCCGATGCCGAGAAGGTCGAGCAGGTCACGGGCTCTTGTTTCCGCCATCCGTCGCTTACGGCCGGCAATGATCGTCGGCAGGGCCACGTTCTCCAGCACGGTCATCCCCTCCAGCAGGTTGAAGAACTGGAAGACGATGCCCATGTGCGTACGGCGCAGGCGGGCCAGGTCATCCTCGCCGCGGCCGGTCACCTCCTCGCCGGCCACGGTGATGGTGCCCTCGTCGGCCACGTCCAGGCCGGCCACGAGGTTCAGCAGGGTCGACTTGCCGCAGCCCGACGGTCCCATCACGGCCACGAACTCACCGGCGGCCACGGTCAGGTCGACGCCGCGAAGCGCCCGCACGGGCGCGTTGTCGGCCTCGAACGTCTTGCGCACGCCCCGTACGGTCAGCGCCGGCAGTATCTCGTTCATTATGTCCTCGTCTGGGTCGTCACCGGGTGATCGGGCAGTTCGGCCGGCGCCGCCGCCGGTGCGATCTTGTAAGCCACGACCGGCGTGTCACGGCCCTTGACCAGCTGGGCCGGCAACGCGGACGCTTCCGTCGGCACGGTCAGGGCGCTCCTGGTGGCCTCGGCGAGTACCGTCTCGCCGGCCGCCGCGAGTTGCTGCAGCCGCTGAGCCAGGTTGACCGTGTCACCCACGAGCGTGTATTCCAGCCGCTCCTCGGAGCCGAGCAGCGCGGCAGCCGCCGCACCGGTCGACAGTCCGATGCCGAGGCCGAAGGGCGGCAGGCTGTCGGCCTGCCAGCGGACGTTGATCTCCGCCTGCAGCGAGTGCATGTCGGCGGCGGCGGCGAGCGCTCGGTCCGCGTGGTCAGGCTGCGGGAACGGAGCGCCGAAGACCGCCATCACGGCGTCGCCCACGAACTGCATGACCGTACCCCCCTCACCCAGGATGGCACGGTTCATCGCCGCGCGGTGAACGTTCAGCTGCCCGGCCAGCTGGCTCGGGTCGGCGTGCTCGGCGATGGTCGAGTAAGACCTGATGTCGCTCATCAGCACAGTCACGATCACGCGCTCGGTCTCGCCGATGCGCTGCGTCCCGGCGCGAAGTTTCTCGGCCAGGCCGCCGGGCAGCAGCCGGGACAAGGTCTCACCCTGCTCCTCGCGGTCGACAATGGCCTGGTGGAGCAGCCTGAGGCGGTTCAGCGCCGCCTGATCCCCGGCGGAGACGCCCGTGGCCAGCTTGACGAAGACCGCTTCTACCTCCGCGTCGATCGCCTCCGGCGGCACCCGCCGGGCCGCCGCGATCGCCTTGATCGGCTTGCCCTCGGCCACCATCCCCAGCAAGTCCTCCTCGGCCGGAAGGAGTTCTCCCGGCGAGACGACCGGCCGGACGAGTGACTCGACGATGGCAGGGTCAAGTGCGGTGCCGCCAGTGGCCACCGACCTGATGGCATCGGCCAGCTGGTTACCCTCGGCGACCCGGTCCTTCAGCAGGTAGCCGTAGCCTGCCGAGCCCTCGGCGAGCAGCGAGACAGCATATTCCGGATCGTCGTACTGAGAGAGCACCACAACGCCGGTACCTGGATGGCGCTTGCGTACTTCCTTCGCCGCATCGATGCCCTCGCGATGGAACGACGGCGGCATGCGGACATCGGTGACCAGTACCTGAGGTCCGGTGGCGGCACAGCCAGCGACCACCCCGTCGTAGTCGGCGGCCGCTCCGACCACCCTCAGGTCGGCATTGCGTTCGATGAGCGCACGCACTCCCTCGCGCACGATCAGGTTGTCGTCCGCGAGGAACACATTGATAGCACTGCTAGGCGCCATGGCGTCGTGATCCACGTGCCAGTTGTCTCACATGCCGGCGCTGGCCGCCAGTGTGCAGGCAACAGCAAACCGGTGATGCTAGGCACACCGCGGCACGTGCGGCGAGCACACTGGGTGGCGCTGCGGGCAGCGCCTACAGTCGAGGTATGAGGGCCGTCCTGCGCCTTGCCGCGCACAAGTTCCGGACCCGGTGGCGGGGGTGGGTGTTCCTGGCCCTGCTCGTCGGCCTGGCGGGCGGGGCGGTGCTCACGGCCGCGGCGGGAGCGCTGCGGACCGATAGCGCGTATCCCAGGTTCCTGGAGAAGTCGAAGGCGTCCGACGTGCAGGTCGTGGCGGTCGGCGGCCCGGGGTTCGGTGGCTATTACGATGCGCTGGCCCGCCTTCCGGACGTTGCGGCGATCGCCCCGATAGTCGGGTTGCAGGCGGTGCCGCTGGGACCGGGCGGAGAGGTGGTTGACGCTACGGTCGCCGCGCCCCTGGACGGCAACTTCGGGCATCTGCTTGAGATCCCGAAGATGCTTGCCGGGCGCCAGCCGGAGGCGGATCGCGCCGGAGAGGTGGCGGTCGACCAGATCGCCGCGGCCGACCTGCACCTGCGGGTGGGAAGCAGGCTGGAAATGGCGGCGTCCGGGAGGCACGTACGCCAGCTGTCCGAGCGCGTGGTCGGCATCATGGTGATCCGCGGTTCGGTCGTGCCCATCAGTGACCTGGACAAGGGCCCGATCATCTTGGCCAGCGCAGCGCTCTTCCGCGAGCTCGGCCCCGGCTACTGGGCGTACGACGCGGCCTACGTGAAGCTGCGGCCGGGCGCAGGACTAAAGGACTTCAGCCGTCTGGCCCAGGCGCTGGCGCGCCGCTTTCCCGCTACCGGCGGCCAGGTGATCGTGGTGGACGAGGCCGCGCAGGCGGCCACCGTCGAGCGGTCGATCCGCCCGCAGGCGGTCGCGCTGGTGGTGTTCGCGCTGGTCCTGGCGGTCACCGGGCTGCTGGTCGTGGGGCAGGTGGCATCACGGCTGATGCTGGCGGCGGCCCAGGACAACCGCACGCTCGCGGCGCTCGGGATGACCCGGGGCCAGTTGCTGGCGGCGGGCCTGGTCGAGGTGGGCTTGGCCGCGGCCGCGGGGGCGGCCGTGGCATGCGGCGTGGCCATCGCAGCCTCCCCGCTGATGCCGATCGGGCCGGCCCGGCTGGCGGAGCCGGATCCCGGCGTGAGCGTGAACGCCGCGGTGCTGGCGGCTGGCTTCGCCGCGATCACGGTCCTGATGCTCGCGCGGGTCGCCTGGCCGGCCTGGCGTCAGGCGTCGGCCCGGCTGTCGGCTGAGCATGACGCGGCGGGAATGGTGGGCCGGCGCTCGCGGGCCGCCGGATGGCTGGCACGGTCCGGCGCGCCCGTCACCGCCGTGACGGGCGTGCGGTTCGCGCTCGATCCCGGCCAGGGTCGCACCGCCGTGCCGGTGCGCAGCGCCCTGCTCGGCACGGTACTAGCCGTGACGGCAGTGGCGGCGGCCGTCACCTTCGGCGCGAATATGCTCCACCTGGTGGATACGCCGCGCCTGTACGGCCAGGACTGGGACGTCGCGGTGGATCTTCAGTTCAGCACCATCACATCCCGGCAGTTCGACGGGCTGGCGGCGCGCGTTCCCGGCATCTCCGGCTGGACGTTCGGCTTTCATGGCACGTTGGGGATCGGCAATGCCGTCGTTCCCGCGATCGGCCTGGCCCCGGGCCGGGGTCCGCTGCTGTCCCCGATCCTGCTGACGGGCCGCGCGCCGCAGTCGGATCGGGAGATCGTGCTCGGTTCTTCGGTGCTCCGCAGTCTCGGTTTGCGTGTCGGGCAGTCGGTGCCGGTCACGGCGAGCGGTCGCCAGGAGCTGGCCACGATCGTCGGCCGTGCCGTCTTTCCTTACTTCGGCGAGGGCAGTTTCACGCCGACCGACGTCGGCCAGGGCGCTCAGACGACGGCGGCGCTGCTCGCACCGCAGGTTGACGCACCCGCTAACGGGGGCGGATACAGCATCGTGCTCGTCCGGTTTGCTCCCGGAACCCGCCAGGCGGCGGATGTCGCCGCCTTCCAGCGGGCCATGGGCTCCTTCTGCGCCAGCGTCCAGCAGTCGACGTGCGTCGTCACTGACCAGCGCCCGAACGCGGTGGCCAACTATGCCCTCATCGATGCCACTCCCGATGTGCTGGCCGGCATCCTGGCGATCCTGGGGCTGGCGGTGCTCGGCCAGTTTGTGGTGGCGTCGGGGCGCCGTCGGCGGCGTGACTTCGCCATCATGAAGGTTCTCGGGTTGCTGCGCAGGCAGGTGAGCGCCGTTACCGTCTGGCAGGTCACGACGCTCACCGGGCTCGCCCTGCTCGTCGGCCTGCCGCTGGGCGTGGCGGGAGGCCACTGGGCATGGGAGCTGTTCGCCGGTAACGTCGGCCTCGCCACTGACGCCATCACTCCGCCGCCGCTGCTGTGGACGATTCCGGTGACACTCGTCGCCGCCAACCTGATAGCGCTCCGTCCTGGGCAGATCGTCGCACGGCTGAGTCCGGCGGCAGTCCTCCGCTCGGAATAGCCGAGCTGGTCTACTCGCGGCGCAAGACGGATGCAGGCCGCAGGCGGGCGGCGTCCCAGCCGGGTCCGGCCGCGATCAGGTTGGCCGCCGCGAAGGTGACCGGGATGGCCAGCAGCACCAGCGGCAGGGGGACGTCGGCTTGGCCGGAGACCCCGGCCGAAGCGGCGAAGAGGGCCCAGGCCCACCGGCCGGCCAGGACGCCCAGCGGCAGCCCGATCAGCAGCGCGGCCGCGGCCAGCGCGCTGGCCTCCCAGGCCACCACGCGCAGCACCTGGGACCGGACCAGGCCCAGGGTCTTGAGCACGGCCAGGTCGCGGCGGCGGCGGCGCACGCTGGTCAGCAGGACGTGGACCAGCGTGCCGACCGCCAGCAGGGCCAGCACCCCGCCCAGCACCAGCGGCGTGTCCCGGACGCCGGCGTAGTCCTTGATGTCACCGGGTCGCTGATCGTCGACCATGGCGCCCGAGCAGATTGTCGGCGGGCATCCCGCCGCGAACAGCGCCTTGGTCAGCCGGGCGGCCGCGACATTCAGTTCGGTGCCCGGCCGGTAACGGAGGAGGAAGAAGTTGTAGCAGGTGATACGCCTGCTGCAACCGGTCGGCGAGGACGGCGCTGACAGCAGCGAAGTTGATACCACGGCCCCGGTACCCAGGTCGGTGGCGGACAAGGCGTACAGGCCGAACGACGGCAAGACGGCCACACCAACGACACGCATGACGGGCCGCTTCACCGGACCAGGCGCCTCTATCCCGCTGACGGCCACCTGGACCGTCTGTCCGAGCTGTCGGTGCAGGGCACGCAGCGTCTGGGCACCGAGAGCGATCTTATCCGGGGCGGAGGGTGCCCGGCCGGCCAGCAGGGTGAGGTAGCCGCTCCCGTGGATGGGGTCGACGCCGATCGCGGGCAGAATCTTCCCGTCGATGGTGACCTGGCCGTAGTCGCCTGCCGCATAGCCGGTGATGCCCGGCTCCGCGGAGAGTATTCTCGCGCCGAAGGCCGCTGAGGCACCGACGAATCCCAGGTCCAGTTCCTGGTTCCAGTTCTGCCCGTACCGGGGTGGCGTGCCGACCAGGGCGATCAGGCTGGTACCGAACACCACGGCCGCCACCACCGCGGCCACCGCCGCGATCGTGCCGGCCAGCGCGCTGCGCACCGGCACTGCGGTTCGTCCCCGGCCAGGCTCGAACGCCATCCGGACCCCGATACTGCCGGGCACCGACCCGGCCAGCCCTAGCGCCGCCCCCAGCCGAGAGGGCCGCGCCGGTGTGGCTGGCTCCGCCACCCCCAGTGGCCCCCGTGCCCGCCGCGCCGCCCGCCAGGCGGCCGGTACCAGCACGGCCAGCGGCAGCACCGCCACCGCGGCCAGACCGACTCCCAGCACGGCCAGGTTGGCCTCGACGCCCGGCTGCGGCTCGGCCAGCCGGGCCGGCCCGATCGGCATCAGCGGCGAGGCCGCGATCGCCACCCCGACCGCGATGACCGCCCCAGCCAGGGTCACCGCGGCCAGCCGGGCCAGGGACAGCACGGTCAGGCTGGCCCGGGTCATGCCCAGCGCGCGCAGGATCGGGAACTCGATCGATTCCAGGACAAGCTGGCGGGCCAGCAGCTGGCCGATCACGGCCAGCCCGATCAGCCCGGCCAGCACCGCGAAGATCGCCAGTGCCACCGCCTGCGGGCGGATCGCCCGCTCCGCGGCGGCGACCTCGTCGGAGAAGTTGACGACGACGATGCCCCCGCCGGTGGCCGGGTCTCGTTTAGCCAGCGTTTCGGCGTCTTGCAGGAACTTGCTTGTGCTGGCGCCCGGCTGCAACCGCACCCCCGCCTGGGTCCCGTAGAAGAGCGATTGAGCCGCACGAGTAGCGGTGAACGCTGGGCTCAGCAGCGCCATAGGCTCGCTGTTGGTCGCGGTGGTGGGGACGATCTGGCTGTCGAAGACGGCGATCGCGGTGACCCGGAAGGCCAGCGGGAAGGCCTGGCCCAGCTCGGGATTGCCGGTCTTGGGGTCGGCCGGTATCCCGAGCAGGTGCAGCGTGCCGCCGGGCTGAAGGTGCTCCAGGCTGGCCAGCTGCGGGTCGATCACAACCTGTCCGGCCGCCTCCGGGTCGAAAAACCGGCCCTGCAGGATCTTGACCCGGTCGGCGGAGACGCCCAGGGTGCGGTCGGGGCTGGAGAGGGCCAGCAACTGGGTGTCCGGCACTCCGTGGCGGACTGGGAGCGCCAGGTTGTACTGGATCGCCGTGGACATCGTTGCCACCTGCGGCAGCCGGGCCACCGCGGCGTAGTACCCGGGACTAGGCCCGCTTGCATAAGGGATAATGTCGACTTGGGCGGCGTTGGCCCATTGCAGCAGGCGGGGGTAGGCGGTGTCGGTGCGGCGGGCGCCGGCCGCGGCGGTCAGCGCGACGCCGCCGATCAATCCCAGCAGCAGCGCCAGGACCGCCAGCGCTCGCCACCTCAGCCGGAGATCGGCGCGTAGCTGCAGCCAGAGCGTTCCCATGAGACCGCCTACTCGGTGCGCATGATGGACGCGGGCCGGACCCGGGCGGCGTCCCAGCCGGGCCCGGCGGCGATGAGGTTGGCCAGCGCCAGGGTGGCCGGGATGGCCAGTAGCACCAGCGGCACGGGGACGTCGGCTTGGCCGGAGACCCCGGCCGATCCGGCGAAGAGGGCCCAGGCCCACCGGCCGGCCAGGACGCCCAGCGGCAGCCCGATCAGCAGCGCGGCCGCGGCCAGCGCGGTGGCCTGCCAGGCGACCACGCGCAGCACCTGGGACCGGACCAGGCCCAGGGTCTTCAGCACCGCCAGGTCCCGGCGGCGGCGATGCACGCTGGTCAGCAGCACGTGAATCAGCGTCCCGACCGCCAGCAGCACCAGCACGGCGCCCAGCACCAGCGGGGTGTCCCGGATAGCGGCGTAATTCTTGATGTCACCGGGCCGCTGATTGGCGGTCGCCGCGCAGGAGAAGACCGGGCATCCCAGGACGGTCGCCAGCGCACTCAGCCGCGCGGCTGCGGCGGTCAGGCTGGTGCCGGACCGGTAGCGGAGCAGGAAGAAGCTGTAGCAGGTCTCGTCCTTGGTACAGCCGGTTTCCGCAAAGGGCTCTGACAGCACCGAGGCGGAAACGACCGCCCCGGTGCCCAGGTCGGTGGAAGCGAAGCCGCCGCGGCTGAAGGCCGGGAGCACTGCCACCCCGACGATGCGCATGGTGCGCTCTACGACAGGGCCGGGCGTCGACACCAGGTCGACGGCAACCTGAACGGTCTGTCCGAGCCGGCGGTGGATGGCGCGCATGGTCTGGGCGCCCAGGGCGATCTCGTTCGGCCCAGTGGGCGGCCGCCCAGCGAGCAGCGTCAGGTAACCACCGCCGCGGACCGGGTCGATTCCGATCGCCGCGACGATCGTCCCGCCTACGGTCAGCTCGCCGTAGTTGCCCGCCGCGTACTCAATGATGGACGGGTCTTTTGAGAGCAGTTTCGCACCGAGTGTCGCGGGGATCGCCCCGAATTCCAGATCGAATTCCTGGTTCCAGTTCTGCCCGTACTGGTGCGGGGTGCCGACCAGGGCGATCAGGCTGGTGCCGAACACCGCCGCGGCCACCACCGCGGCCACCGCCACGATCGTGCCGGCCAGCGCGCTGCGTACCGGCACCGCAGTCCGCCCCCTGCCCGGCTCGAACGCCATCCGCACCCCCACGCTGCCGGCCACCGACCCGGCCAGCCCCAGCGCCGCCCCGACCCGGGAGGCCCGGGCCGACCCGGCCGGCTCGGCCACGCCGAGCGGGCCGCGCGCCCGGCCCGCCGCCCGCCAGGCAGACGGCACCAGCACCGCCAGCGGCAGCACCACGATCACGGCCAGCCCCACCCCCAGCACGGCCAGGTTGACCTCGACGCCTGGCGACGGCTCGGCCAGCCGGGCCGGCCCGATCGGCATCAGCGGCGAGGCCGCAACGGCCACCCCGACCGCGATGACGGCCCCCGCGAGCGTCACCACGGCCAGCCGGGCGAGCGACAGCGCGGCCAGGCTGGCCCGGGTCATGCCCAGCGCGCGCATAATCGGGAACTCCGCCGAGTCCAGCACAAGCTGGCGGGCCAGCAGCTGGCCGATCACGGCCAGCCCGATCAGCCCGGCCAGCACCGCGAAGATCGCCAGCGCCACGGCTTGCGGCCGGATCGCCCGCTCGGTGGCCATCACCTGATCGGACAGGCTGAGGAAAAAGATCTGCCCGCCGGTGGCCGGATACCGCTTCGCGAGGGCGCTGGCGGTACGCAGGAACGCGGTCGTGCTCGTGCCCGGCCGCAGTCGCACCCCGGCCTCGTTCCCGTAGTTGTAGATCGCTTGTGCCGCCCGTGTGGCGTTGAACGGCGGGCTGAGCAGCGCCGACGGCTGGGCGGAGGTGGCGTCGGTGGGGACGATCTCGGTGTCGAAGACCGCGATGGCGGTGACCCGGAAAGCCAGCGGGATCGCTTTGGCCAGTTCAGGGAGACCGTCGGGGGTGTCAGGGATCCCGAGCAGGTGCAGCGTGCCGCCGGGCCGCAGGTGCTGCTGGCTGGCCAGCTGCGGATCGATCACCGCCTGGCCGACGGCCCGGGGACCGAACATCTGGCCCTGCAGGACCTTGACCCGGTCCGCGGAAACACCCAGGGCGCGGTCCGGACTGGAGAAGGCGTTCACCAGCTCCGGCACGCCGTGGCGCGCCGGGAGCGCCGTCTGGTACAGCACCCCTGTCGAGAAGGCTGCCACCTGCGGAAGCCGGGCCAGCGCGGCGTAGTACCCGGTGAGTCCGGTGCCCGTGGCGACGATGTCGACCTGGGCCGCGTTGGCCCAGCTCAGAAGGCGGGGGTAGGCGGTGTCGGTGCGGCGGGCGCCGGCGGCCGCGGTCAGCACCACGCCGCCGATCAGTCCCAGCAGCAGCGCCAAGCCGACCAGCGCCCGCCACCTCAGCCGGAGGTCGGCGCGTAGCCTCAGCCATACCGTTGCCATGAGGACCGCCTACTCGGTGCGCAGGATGGACGCGGGATGGACCCGCGCGGCGTCCCAGCCGGGTTCGGCCGCGATCAGGTTGGCCAGCGCCAGGGTGGCCGGGATGGCCAGCAGTATCAGCGGCACGGGGACGTAGGCCACGCCTGAGACCCCGGCCGATCCGGCGAAGATGGCCCAGGCCCACCGGCCGGCCAGGACGCCCAGCGGCAGCCCGATCAGCAGCGCGGCTGCGGCCAGCGCGCTGGCCTCCCAGGCCACCACGCGCAAGACCTGGGACCGGACCAGCCCGAGGGTCTTGAGCACGGCCAGGTCGCGGCGGCGGCGGTGCACGCTGGTGAGCAGCACGTGGGCCAAGGTGCCGACCGCGAGCAGGGCGAGGACGGCGCCCAGCACCAGCGGGGTGTCCCGGATGGCGGCGTAATGCTCGATGTCGCCGGGCCGCTGGTCGGCGGTCACGGCGCAGGATCCGATCGGGCACCCCCCAGCGGTCACCGCCGCGGTGAGCCGTGCCGCCGCAGCGTTCAGGTCGGTGCCGGGCCGGTAGCGGAGGAGGAAGAAGTTGTAGCAGGTGCCGCTCGTGCCGCAAAAGCTGGTCGCCCCCGGCTCGGAGCGCGCCGACAGCACCGAGGCGGGAACGACGGCCCCGGTGCCCAGGTCGGTGGGCGCGAAGCTGCTGCGGCCGAAGGACGGGAACACGGCCACCCCGACGATGCGCATGGTGCGCTGCGTAGCCGGGCCAGATGTGGTCAGCAGGTTGACGGTAACGCGTACGGTCTGTCCCAGCCGACGGTGGACGGCGCGCAGGGTCTGGGCGCCCAAGGCGATCTCGCCGGGGTCCGAGGGCGCCCGCCCGGCCAGCAACGTGAGGTAACCGCCGCCGCGAACCGCGTCGAGGCCGATCGCGGGCACGATCTTCCCGCCAATGGTGAGCTGGCCGTAGTTACCAGCCGCATACTCGGTCACGGCCGGCTCGACGGCGAGCACCTTCGCGCCGGCCGTGCCCGGGACGCCGCCGAATTCGAAGTCCAGTTCCTGGTTCCAGTTCTGGCCGTACTGGTGCGGGGTGCCGACCAGGGTGATCAGGCTGGCGCCGAACACCGCCGCGGCCACCACCGCGGCCACCGCCACCACCGTGCCCGCCAGCGCGCTGCGCACCGGCACCGCGGTCCGGCCCCGCCCCGGCTCGAACGCCATCCGCACCCCGATGCTGCCCGCCACCGACCCGGCCCGCCCCAGCGCTGACCCCAGCCGCGACGGCCGGGCCGGCGTGGCCGGCTCGGCCACCCCCAGCGGCCCCCGGGCCCGGCCCGCCGCCCGCCACGCCGCCGGGATCAGCACCGCCAGCGGCAGTATCGCGATGCCCGCCAGGCCGGCCCCCAGCACGGCCAGGTTGACCTCGATCCCCGGGGCCGGCTCGGCCAGCCGGGCCGGGCCGATCGGCATCAGCGGCGAGGCCGCGACGGCCACCGCCACCGCGATGACGGCCCCGGCCAGGGTCACCGCGGCCAGCCGGGCCAGGCCCAGCACGGCCAGGCTGGCCCGGGTCATGCCCAGCGCGCGCAAGATCGGGAACTCCGCCGAATCCAGCACCAGCTGCCGGGCCAGCAACTGGCCCACCACCGCCAGCCCGATCAGCCCCGCCAGCACCGCGAACACCGCCAGCGCCACCGCCTGCGGGCGGATCGCCCGCTCCGTGGCAGCGACCTGATCAGAAGGGCTAATAATGATGAGCTTCACGGTGGCCGGGTAGCGTTTCGCCAGCATTTGGGCGGCGCTCAGGAACGCGGTCATGCTCGCCCCCGGCCGCAGCCGCACCCCCGCCACATCATCGAAACTGATCATTCGTCCCGCACGCGTCGCGGAGAACGGCGCGCTGAGCAGCGCCATCGGCTCGGTGAAGTTGGTGTTGGCGGGGACGATCTCGGTGTCGAACACGACGATCGCGGTGACCCGGAAAACCAGCGGCACGTTGGGATTGCCGGTCTTGGAATTGTCCGGGACCCCGAGCAGGTGCAGCGTGCCGCCGGGCCGCAGGTGCTCCAGGCTGGCCAGCTGCGGGTCGATCATGGCCTGGCCGGCGGCGGCGGGATCGAAGAGCCGCCCCTGCAGGATCTTGACCCGGTCGGCGGAGACCCCAAAGGCGCGGTCGGGACTGGAGAAGGAATCCACCTGCTCCGGCACGCCGTGGCGCGCCGGGATCACGGTCTGGTACGCGACCTGTGTTGACATGGCTGCCACCTGCGGGAGCCGGGCCAGCGCGGCGTAGTACCCAGTGAGCCCGGTGCCCTCGGGAAAGATGTTGACCTGGGCGGCGTTGGCCCAGCTCAGCAGGCGGGGGTAGGCGGTGTCGGTGCGGCGGGCGCCGGCGGCTGCGGTCAGCACCACGCCGCCGATGATGCCGAGCAGCAGCGCCAGGGCCGCCAGCGCCCGCCACCTCAGGCGGACGTCGGCGTGCAGCCTCAGCCAGACCGTTGCCATAGGCCGATTCAGTCACCAGCCTGGTCGGCGGTCAAGGATGCAGGCATCACGGCGTGTGGTGGTGCTGCCCACCCGTGAGCTAGGTGACGAAGCGGCTACCGAGCTGCGACCGTGCCAGCACCACCCCGCAGGCGGTGCCGGTCACCATCCGGGCCAGCCGCGCCACATCCTCCGGGTGGTCACCGCGGAGGTGGTTGAAGTCCGCCACGGGCCGACTTTCCAGCCAGCGTGACGTAGCCGATGGCCGGGACCGGTGGACCAGCACAAGCTCGCAGCGCAGCAAGGGGGACGCCAGCGCGCGGGCCTCAACTGCGCCAAGCCGGGGATCTCCTGCGGCACTGCCGGTGAGCAACACGACATCGGACTGGCTCAGGCACAGTCGGCTCCAGGCCGTGTCCTCGGTGTCGGTCTGGTAGACGACGTGATCGTGGCCGCGCTCCACGGCATGCAGCCATCTGCCTCTGGGCCGGTCCACGGCCAGCAGCCGGTCGACCAGCAGCCGGGCTTTCTACGGCAGTGTGGCGCAGCCACCTGCGAAGGCAAAGGAAGCCAGCCGGCCCAATGACCTTGGTGCTCCCATCACTGCTTGGTCAGTGGGCGGTACTGCTTGGTCAGTGGCCGGCCTACCACAAAGTCAAGCTGGCGTAGCTGGACCGAGAGCGGCATCGCCCGGACCAGGGCGTCGCGGGTGGCGCAGGTGAGGTGCCGGTCCAGCTGGCCCATGCCGCCGAAGGTCCGCGCGAGCAAGGTAAAGGCGGCGTTGCGCCACCGCTGTCGCTGGTAGCTGGCCAGGGCGGCACCGAGGCCGTCCCCCCGCGCCAGGCAGTCGGCCAGCGTGACCGCGTCCACCATCGCCTGGCAGGCGCCCTGGCCCAGGTCGGGCGTCATCAGGTGGATGGCATCGCCGAGCAGCGCCACCCGGCCCCGCGTCCACGTCCTTCCCGGCAACCGGTCGTAGACGTCCTTCCGGACCGTCGTGTCGGGAGGGGTCGCCTCGATGACCGCGCGGACCGGCTCGTGCCAGTCACCGAACAGCCTGAGCAGGTTCTCGGTGCTCACGCCCGCCTGCCCGGCCGGGGCTTTCCAGACGGCGTACCAGACGACCCGCTCGCCGCTGGTGGGCGCGACGCCGAAGCGGATGCCACGGCCCCAGGTCTCGCTCCCGTCGCGGGGAAGCGGGACGGATCCCGGGGGCGTGAGCGCTCCCACCGAGGTGTAGCCGCGATACCGGAGCGGAGAAGGCCCGAGCAGCGCGGTCCGCACCACCGAGTGCGCCCCGTCGGCGCCGACGAGGACGTCTGCCGCCACCTCGCGGCCGTCCGCGAAGCGCGCTCGCACGACGTCTCCGCTGTCCTGGATCGCGGTACAGCGGGCGTTCAGGTGGATGGCCGAAGGGTTCAGCTGGTCGGCGAGAAGCCGGTGGAGCTCGGCTCGGTGCACGCTGGCGAAGCCGCCGCCCCAGCGCTCAGACACGACGTCGTAGGGCTGGTAGAGCAGCCACGCCCCGTCGGGGCGCTTGACGCCGGACCCGGCGGGTTCCCCGGCCAGCCGCAGGACCTCGTCGGCCAGCCCGATCGTCCCGAGGGCCCGGAACGCGTTGCCCCACAGGCCCACGCCGGCCCCCACCTCTTTGAGCTCGGGCGCCTGCTCGTAGACCTCGGCATCCAGCCCCTTGCGGGCCAGCGCGACGGCCGCCGTCAGCCCCGCGATTCCGCCACCGATGATGGCGATCTTCGGTTCCATACTCGTAGCTTTGACCATCGGCGTGGACATTAGAAGAGGGGTGGCGCGCCCTGGAGTTTGGTGCTACCACGACGGAGGCCTGTCGGGCTGACCTCCTTGCCTCAGCGCGATCGGAATACGCTCCGGTCGGGCACGCACCCGGCCCGTTCGGCACCAAAGAAACCTGTATGAGTGCGGGTGGTCAGCCTTCGCTGCCCGCGATCGTGGTCAGGGCCTCGAGCCGGCTGCCGCGCTCGCCGCGGGTCAGGAAGCGTAGCCGAGGTAGCCGATGATCGCGATGACGAACGACATGACCAGCATGATCGTGCCGAGCGCGTTCAGCGCGGGGCCGCCGTTGCCGCCGTGCTGGGTGGAGTAGATGATCCGGCTGGCGGCGGACGAAGATCTCCTCCTGCGCCGCGATGATCCCTTTGAGCTTGGTGTCGGTGGTCACGATGACTCCCAGCCTTGACTGAACGTTCAGTTCAGACTTCGGGCCGACTTGCCGCCAAGGCCCTTGGGCGGTGGGTTCCGGGCCGCCGCGGCGCCGCCTGGTTCCGCGCTGCGGCGGCGGACCCGTTTCAGACCGCTGCCACTGCGGGCGGAGTCGGCCTCCGCGGGCGTGGCGCGGGCCGTTCTACGGGATCGTGGACACAAACCCGCGCAATCGGGGGGGTAAGTGTCCACAATAATGGGCGGCCCTTGAGTTCTGGGGACGTCGGTGCTGGGCGGGCTGGTGTTGTTCGAGTTTCTGAGGTAGGCGAGTCTTTTGGTGCCAGTGAGACTCGGGAGACATCCAGGGTTAGCTGCCTCGGCTAGGCCGCCAGGTCAGGATGAGGACAATCGTTGCTGAGTCACCAGATACTGGCGGGAGTTCAAGATGGCCATCACGTTCGGCGAGAACCAGTACGGGAAGGCGGAGGTCCGCCTGGTGCACGTCACCCGCGACGGCGACCGGCACCAGATCAAGGACCTCAACGTATCGACCGCGCTGCGCGGCGACTTCGCCGCCGCGCACCTGGCGGGTGACAACGCGCACGTGGTGGCGACCGACACCCAGAAGAACACCGTCTACGCCTTCGCCCAGCAGTACGGGGTGGGCGAGATCGAGGCGTTCGGCCTGCGCCTGGGCCGGCACTTCACGGACTCCTTCGAGTGGGTGACCGGCGCGAAGGTCAGCATCGAGGAGTACGGGTGGGACCGGATCGTGGTGGACGGCGCGGAGCACGGGCACGCGTTCTCCCGGGCCGGAGGCGGCACCCGGACCACCGTCGTCACCGTCGACGGCGCGCAGGCGTGGGTGGTGTCGGGCCTGACTGACCTGGTGGTGCTGAAGTCGACCGGGTCGGAGTTCACCGGGTTCCCGCGCGACCGCTACACCACGCTGGCCGAGACCACCGATCGCATCCTGGCGACCGCGGTCACCGCCCGCTGGCGCTACGCGAGCACCGACGTCGACTGGGCCGACAGCTACGCCGACGTGCGGCGCATCCTGCTCGAGGCGTTCGCCGCCAAGCACAGCCTGGCCCTGCAGCAGACCCTGTACTACATGGGCGAGCAGGTGCTCGAGGCTCACCCGGAGGTGGCCGAGATCAGGATGTCGATGCCCAACAAGCATCACTTCCTGGTGGACCTGAGTCCGTTCGGCCTGCCGAACGACAACGAGGTGTACTACGCCGCGGACCGTCCGTACGGGTTGATCGAGGGCACGGTGACCCGCGACGACGCGCCCGCCCCGGGCCGGGCGTGGCAGGCCGTCCCCGGCTTCTGAGGGCTGGAGCGGGACCCTGGCCCCGCTCGTTTCGAGTTATCGTCGCTGGTAAGCGTATTTACGTAGGCGTTATGCACGGGTAGGAGGCTGATGGCGGAGGTAGGAGCGCAGGTGGCGGAGCCCCGCCTGGTGGTCAACGGCCGGACTCGCGAGCTCGGCGAGGTCGGCGGTCACGTGACGCTGCTCGAGTGGCTGCGCGCCCAGGGCCTGACCGGCGCCAAGGAGGGCTGCGCGGAGGGTGAGTGCGGCGCGTGCGCGGTGCTGGTCGCGCGCGAGGACGGGCGCGAGGACGGGCCTGGGGCCGGGCACGAGGACGGGCGCCGGGATGGGCAGCACCGGGCGCGGTGGGTCGCGATCAACGCCTGCCTGGTGCCGGCGGCCGCGTTCGACCGGCAGGAGGTCGTGACCGCGGAAGGGCTGGGGCGGCCGGGGCGGCTGCACCCGGTGCAGCGGGAGATGGCCGCGCGCGGCGGCTCGCAGTGCGGCTACTGCACGCCGGGCTTCATCTGCTCGATGGCCGCCGAATACTACCGGCCTGGACGGCGGCCCGCCGTATTTGGGCCGAACGAAGCCGGCGTGAGCGGAGGCCCGAACGGATCCCGCCCGGGCGACGATGAGCACGGGCCGAACGGGTTCGACCCGCACGCGCTCAGCGGCAACCTGTGCCGGTGCACCGGGTACCGGCCGATCAGGGACGCGGCCTACGCCCTGGGCCAGCCCGACGCCGACGATCCGCTACTGGCCCGGCTGGCCGAACCCGCGCCCGCGGCCGCGGCCACCGTGACCGGCAGCACATCCGGCAGCGCGCCGGGACGGTACGTCCGCCCGGCCAGCCTGGCCGAGGCCCTCGGCCTGCTGGCCGCGGAGCCGGACGCGCGGCTGGTGGCCGGGTCCACCGACTGGGGCGTCGAGCTGAACATCAGGCACGCCCGGGCCGCGCTGACCATCGGCATTGAGCGGATCGAGGAGTTGCGCGAGCTCTCGGTCAGCGCCGACCGGATCGACATCGGCGCGGCGCTGAGCCTGTCGGAGATCGAAGCCCGGCTCGCCGGCCGGGTGCCGCTGCTTGACGAGCTGTTCCCGCAGTTCGCGTCCCGGCTGATCCGCAACGGGGCTACGCTCGGCGGCAACCTCGGCACCGCCTCGCCGATCGGCGACGCCCCGCCGGTGCTGCTCGCGCTGGACGCCTCGCTCGTGCTGGCCTCGAGCCAAGGCGAGCGCGAGGTCCGGCTGGACGGCTATTTCACCGGTTACCGGCAGAGCGTCAAGCGGCCCGATGAACTGATCAAGACCATCCGCATCCCGCGGCCGGTGGCTCTGGTCACCGCGTTCCACAAGATCGCCAAGCGCCGGTTCGACGACATCTCGAGCGTCGCCGTCGCCTACGCGCTCCGGCTGGAAGAAGGGACGGGCAGTGCTGGCCAGGCCGGCGTGCCTGGGGTCGCCTCGATCCGGATCGGGCTGGGCGGGGTGGCGGCCACGCCGGTGCGGGCGCTGGCCGCCGAGGACGCGCTGACAGGACGGCCGTGGACGCGCGAGGTGGCCGAAGCGGCGGCGGAGGAACTGGCCCGGGCCGGCACGCCGATGAGCGACCACCGCGCCAGCGAGGCCTACCGGATCGCGATGCTGCGCAACTCGCTGCTGAAGTTCTTCGCCCAGGACCAGTTGACCCAGCACCAGTTGACCCAGCACGAGGAGGAGGCCGGACCGTGAGCGAACTGGCCGACCGCCCCGACCAGGCCGTGGCGGGCCTGGCGGTCCCCCACGAGAGCGCGGCCGAGCACGTGACCGGCGCCGCGCTCTACACCCAGGACCTAGCCGGCCGCACGCTGGGCACCCTGCACGCCTGGCCGGTGCAGGCCCCGCACGCGCACGCCCGCGTCACCGGCCTGCGGACGCAGGGCGCCTACCAGGTGCCCGGCGTGGTGCGGGTGCTGACCGCCGGCGACGTGCTCGGCCTTAACGACGCCGGCGAGAAGCACGACGAGCCGCTGTTCCCCGGCGAGGTCATGTACTACGGCCACGCGGTCTGCTGGGTTCTCGGCGAGACCCTGGAGGCGGCCCGGCTGGGCGCGGAAGCGGTCGAGGCCAGCTACGAGCCGCTGCCCGCGCTGATCACCGTGCTCGACGCGATCCGGGCCGGCAGCTACCAGGGCCACGAGCGGACGGTCAGCCGCGGCGACGTGGCCGCCGCGCTGGCGCGGGCCGCGTACCGGTTCAGCGGCGAGCTCGAGATCGGCGGCCAGGAGCACTTCTACCTGGAGACCCAGGCCGCGCTGGCGCTGGTCGACGAGAGCGGCCAGATCTTCGTCCAGTCCAGCACGCAGCATCCGTCGCAGACCCAGGACATCGTGGCGCACGTGCTCGGCCTGCCCGCCCACCAGGTCACCGTGCAGTGCCTGCGGATGGGCGGCGGCTTCGGCGGCAAGGAGTTCCAGCCGCACGGGCTGGCCGCCGTCGCCGCGCTCGGCGCCACCCTCACCGGGCGCCCGGTCAGCCTGCGGCTCAACCGCACCCAGGACATCACCATGACCGGCAAGCGGCACCCGTTCTTCGCCACCTGGGAGGCAGGCTTCGACCAAGACAAGCGGCTTTGCGCGCTGCGCGCCACGCTGAGCAGCAACGGCGGCTGGAGCCTGGACCTGTCCGAGCCGGTGCTGGCCCGGGCGCTGTGCCACATCGACAACGCGTACTGGATACCCGACATCGAGGTCACCGGCCGGGTGGCCAAGACCAACCGGGCCTCGAACACCGCGTTCCGCGGCTTCGGCGGCCCGCAGGGCATGATCGTCGTCGAAGACATCCTGGGCCGCTGCGCCCCCCGGCTCGGCCTCGAGCCGCACGAGCTGCGGCACCGGAACTTCTACGCGCCCGGCCAGGTCACGCCGTACGGGCAGCCGGTGCGGCACGCCGAGCGGCTCGAGGCGATCTGGTCGCTGCTGGCCGAGCGCAGCGAGTTCGGCCGCCGCCAGGCCGAGGTGGGCGCGTTCAACGCCGCGCACCCGGACGCCAAGCGCGGGCTGGCGATCACCCCGGTCAAGTTCGGCATCTCGTTCAACCTCACCGCGTTCAACCAGGCCGGCGCGCTGGTCCAGGTGTATAAGGACGGCTCGGTGCTGATCAACCACGGCGGCACCGAGATGGGCCAGGGCCTGCACACCAAGATGATCCAGGTCGCGGCGACCGCGCTCGGCGTGCCGATTCACCTGGTGCGGCTGGCGCCGACCCGCACCGACAAGGTGCCGAACACCTCGGCCACCGCGGCCAGCTCGGGCTCGGACCTCAACGGCGGCGCGATCAGGAACGCCTGCGACCAGATCCGCGGACGGCTGGCCACCGTGGCGGCCGGCCAGCTCGGCGTGCATCCCGGCGACGTGCGGTTCGCCAGCGGCATGGTCACCAGCATCGGCTTCGGCGCTGCCTCCGGGGGGCGGCGGATCGCCTGGGGCGACCTGGTGCGAGACGCCTACTTCCAGCGGGTCCAGCTCTGGGCGGCGGGCTTCTACCGCACCCCCGGGCTGCACTGGGACGCGATGCGGATGCAGGGTGAGCCGTTCAAGTACTTCGCCTACGGCGCCGCGGCGGCCGAGGTCGAGGTGGACGGGTTCACCGGCGCCTACCGGCTGCGGCGGGCGGACATCGTGCACGACGTCGGCGACAGCCTGTCCCCGTTGATCGACCTGGGCCAGATCGAGGGCGGCTTCGTCCAGGGCGTCGGCTGGCTGACGCTGGAGGAACTGCTCTGGGACGAGACCGACGGGCCGCACCGGGGCCGGCTGAATACCCGGGCCGCGAGCACCTACAAGATCCCGAGCTTGTCGGAGATGCCGCCGGTGTTCAACGTGCATCTGTTCGAGCGGGCCACCGAATCCGGCGTGGTGTACGGCTCGAAGGCTGTCGGCGAGCCGCCGCTGATGGAGGCGTTCAGCGTGCGCGAGGCGCTGCGGCAGGCGGTCGCCGCGTTCGGCCCGGCGGGCTGGAGCGTCAGCCTGGCCTGCCCGTCCACGCCGGAGGCCGTCTACTGGGCGGTCCAGGCCGCCCGCGACGCCGCGCGGGCCGGATGGCCCTCCCCCGCCTACGCGGGGGTCTGACGATGGACTGGCTCGCGGCCGCCCTGCAGCTGCGGCACGACGGCCAGCCCGGCGTGCTGGTGACTGTGGCCGAGGTGCGTGGCCACGCGCCGCGCGAGGCCGGCGCCAAGATGGTGGTCAGCCGCGACCGTACCTGGGGCAGCGTCGGCGGCGGCAACCTGGAGGCGTCGGCCGTCGCCCGGGCCCGGGAGCTGATCGAGGCCGGGACAGGCGAACCGGAGATGCGCGAGGTCCGGCTCAGCCCGCACGCCCGGACCGAGCACGGCCGCCAGTGCTGCGGCGGCGTCGTCCGGCTGCTGCTCGAGCCGCTCGCGGTCCGGCCGGTCATCGCCGTGTTCGGGCTCGGGCACGTCGGCTACGAGCTGGCGCGCATCTTGTCCCGGCTGCCGGTCCGGCTGCTGCTGGTCGACTCGCGCGCCGAGCAGCTGGACCGGGTCCGGCTCGCCGACGTGATCGACGGCGTCGCGGACGTCGGCATCCACCACACGCTGCTCGGCGAGCAGGTGCTCGAGCGGCTGCCGGGCGGCGCGCATGTCGTGATCATGACGCACGACCACGCGGAGGACTTCGCGCTGTGCGACGCGGCCCTGCGACTGCCGCAGCCGCTGGGCGGCATCGGGCTGATCGGCTCGAGCGCCAAGTGGTCCCGGTTCCAGGCCCAGCTCGCCGCGGCCGGGCACGGCCCCGAGGCGATCGCCAGGATCACCTGCCCGATCGGCCAGCCCGGCATCACTGGCAAGGACCCGGCCGTGATCGCCGTCGCCGTCGCTTCGGCGCTGCTGCAGGTCCTCCCCGCGAGCCAAAGGGCCGCGGCGCCGCCTGGACTGTGTTTTACCCCCAAACCCACCCCAGGAGCGACGAAGGAGCGACGAGGGAAGGCGGCGCAGTGAAGGGGATGGGGAGGTGGGTGGGGGCCCGGAGGCGAGCGGGACGACACCTTGACTATTTACGCCGGGACCGTCGTCGACACGCCGGGCGACCCGTTCGCCGGCGACCCGGGCGAAGCGCTGGCCGAGGACGGCGCTCTGCTGGTCCGGGACGGCGTCATCCGCGCTCGGGGTTCGCTCGCCGCGCTGCGCGAGGCGCATCCCGGCGAGCCGGTCACCCGGCTGGACGGCGGGCTGCTCATCCCCGGCTTCGTCGACACCCACGTCCACTTCCCGCAGATCCGCGCGATCGGCGGCCTCGGCCTGCCGCTGCTCGACTGGCTGGAGCAGTGCGCGCTGCCCGAAGAGAGCAAGCTGGCCGACCAGGCGTACGCCCGGGCGGTCGCCGCGGAGTTCCTCGACGGTCTCATCGCCGCCGGGACGACCAGCGCGCTGGTGTTCGGCTCGCATTTCGCGCCGGCCATGGACGAGCTGTTCGCCGCGGCCGAGCGGCGCGGCCTGAACATCACCTCGGGCCTGGTGCTCAGCGACCGGATCCTCCGCCCCGACCTGCTGAACTCGCCGCAGACCGCGCTGACCGACAGCGAGGAGGAGATCCTGCGCTGGCACGACCGTGGGCGGCTGCGCTACGCCGTCATGCCGCGGTTCTCGCTGTCGGCGTCCGACGAGATGCTCGACGTCTGCGCCCAGCTGCTGGCCAAGGGCGTCTGGTTCACCTCGCACATCAACGAGAACCTGGCCGAAATCGCAACCGTCTCCGGGCTGTTCCCGAGGGCACGCCACTACCTGGACACCTACGCCCGGCACGGCCTGGTCACCGCGCGCAGCGTGTTCGCCCACAACGTCCACCCCCGCGACGCCGAGCTCGTGCTGCTGGCCGAACATGGTGCGTCGGTCGCGCACTGCCCGACCAGCAACTCCGCCCTGGGCAGCGGGCTGTTCCCGCTGCGCCGGCACGTCGAGCACGGAATACACGTGGCGCTCGGCTCCGACGTGGGCGCGGGCGCGGGCCTGTTCCTGCCCAAGGAGGCGCTGCAGGCCTACTTCGTCCAGCAGCTGCTCGGCCCGCACGGCATGAGCCTGACCCCGGTTCACCTGCTATACCTGGCGACCCGGGCCGGCGCGCGAGCGCTCGGCCTAGCGGACCGGGTCGGCGACTTGGCGGTGGGCAAGGACTTCGACGCGGTCTGGCTGCGGCCGACCACGGGAAGCACGCTGGAGGTCAACCTCCGCCACGCCCGCGACACGACCGACGCGCTAGCGCGGATCTTCGCCCTGGCCACGCCGGCGGACGTGGCCGGAGTGTGGATCCGCGGCGAGCGGGCCGCCGCCCGCGCCTCCGGCCGCCGGTCTGCGATCGTAGGTCATCCACGATAATTACCTTGGGGAAGGGCACGCACCACGGCCGTTCGGCATGAATCAAAGCGGGCAGACTACCCGGACCGGAACTAGCCGAAGGCGGATGACGATGCTGATCGCCACGCAGCACGCGGGGTGCCTGTGAGCGAGTCGTCGCCTGAGGCTGTTGAGTCTGATGAGGCTGCCGAGGCTTCTGCTGCTGAGGATGTTCAGGAGTCTGGGGGACCGTTTTCCGGGCGGACCGCCTGGGCGCGGCGCATGGAGACGCCGCTGCGGACCTTCCTGCGGACCGAGACGGGCAGCGCCTCGGTGCTGGCGGGCGCCACCGTGGCCGCCCTGATCTGGGCGAACATCAGCGTCTCGTCCTACGACAAGTTCTGGGCGACGCGGCTTGCCGTCTTGGTCGGCAACTCGGGCGTGGTCATTGACCTGCGCGAGTTCGTGAACTCCGGGCTGATGGCGCTGTTCTTCCTGGTCGTCGGGCTGGAGGCGCGGCGCGAGTTCGACATGGGCGAGCTGCGGGTGCGGAGCCGGGTCGCGCTGCCGTTCCTGGCCGGGCTGGGCGGCATGGTCGTGCCCATCGGCATCTACCTGCTCTTCAACGCCGGAAGGCCGTCCGAGCACGGCTGGGGCATGGCGATGTCGACCGACACCGCCTTCGCGCTCGGCGCGCTCGCCCTGGTCGGCCGCAGGCTGCCCGACCGGGTCCGGACCTACCTACTCACCTTCTCGGTCGTCGACGACCTGGCCGGGATCGCGATCATCGCGATCGCCTACAGCGGGCGCATCCAGGTGGTGCCGCTGCTGTTCGGGATCGGGTTCCTCGCCCTGGTCCTGGTCATCCGGGCCCGCGGCGTCCGGTACGGGCCCGCCTACCTGCTCATCGGGATCGCGGCCTGGGTGGCGTTCCTCAAGTCGGGCGTGGACCCGATCGTGGTGGGCCTGGTCATGGGGCTGCTGACCTACGCCTATTCGGCGACCCGGGCCTCGCTGGAGCAGGCCTCCGAGGCGTTCCGGATGTTCCGCGAGCAGCCCACCGCCGAGCTGGCGGCCACGGCGCGCGCCGGGGTGCGCACCGCGATCTCGCCGAACGACCGGCTCTCGCAGCTCTTCCACCCGTGGACCAGCTACGTCATCGTGCCGCTGTTCGCGCTGGCCAACGCCGGGATCGTGCTGAACGCCGGATTCCTGGCCCGCGCTTACACCTCGCCGATCACGCTCGGAATCCTGGTCGGCTACCTGGTGGGCAAGCCGCTCGGCACGGCCGGCGTTGCCTGGCTGGTCTCCCGGCTCAGCCACGGGCGGCTGACGCCGCCGGTCGGCTGGGGCGCGGTCGTCGGCGTCGGGGCGGTCGCCGGGATCGGCTTCACCGTGTCCCTGCTGATCGCCTCGCTGGCGCTGAGCGGCACCGAGCTCGCGGAGGCGAAGCTGGGCATCTTGTCCGCCGCGGTGGTCGCGTCGGGCCTGACCTGGATCATCTTCCGGCTGGTGAACCGGCTGCCGACCCGGACGCGGCTGCGCGCGCTGCTGGGCACGGGCGAGGCCATCACCGACCTGGTGGTGCCGGTGGACCCGGACCGGGATCACATCCGCGGCCCGGAGGAAGCCCCGGTCACCGTGGTCGAATACGGCGACTTCGAGTGCCCCTACTGCGGCCAGGCCGAGCCGTCCGTACGGGAGCTGCTGCGGGATTTCGGCGACGTCCGGTACGTGTGGCGGCATCTGCCGCTGACCGACGTCCACCCGGAGGCGCAACTCGCCGCCGAGGCCGCCGAGGCGGCCGGGCGGCAGGGCAAGTTCTGGGAGATGCACGACCTGCTCCTGGACCACCAGGATGCGCTGGGCCCGCGCGACCTGATCGGGTACGCGGTCTCGCTCGGCCTGGACACCAGCCGGTTCGACGCCGACCTGCGCAAGCACGCGGGGGCCGCGCACGTCAGCGAGGACGTGGATTCCGCCGATCTGTCCAGCGTGTCGGGAACGCCGACGTTCTTCGTCAACGGCAGGCGGCATTACGGCGCCTATGACATACAAACGCTGTCGAAAGCGGTAAAACTAGCTGCGGCCCGGGCGAAGATCAGCGCCTGATTTCCGGCGACACGCTTTATGGCCGCCGGGAAGGACCGCCGTGCCGTCTTCGGCCCGCCCATGGTCCGCCCCCGCGTTCCTCCCCCGCGTTCCTCCCCCCGCGCCCGCACGCGGGGGGAGGACGTGAGAGGCTGACGGTGAGGACGAGGAGGAGGTACCGCGTGAACGCGCATCCAACCGCCGCGGCCGCCGGGACCATTGACGTCGGCGGCGACCTGACCGTCAACCGGATGGGATTCGGGGCCATGCGGATCACCGGGCCCGGCATCTGGGGCGACCCACCCAGCCGGGATCAGGCCATCGCCACGCTCCGGCGGGTGGTGGAGCTTGACGTCAACTTCATCGATACCGCCGACTCCTATGGCCCGGGGGTGAGCGAGCCCCTGATCGCCGAGGCGCTCTACCCGTACCCGGACGACCTGGTGATCGCGACCAAGGGCGGCCTGGTGCGGCCGGGCCCGAACCGCTGGGAGCCCAATGGGCGGCCGGAGCACCTGCGCGAGGCCTGCGAGGGCAGCCTGCGGCGGCTCAGGCTTGAGCAGATACCGCTGTACCAGTTCCACCGCCCCGACCCGGCCGTGCCGCTGGCCGAGTCGATCGGCGCGATCGCCGAGATGAAGAACGAGGGCAAGATCCGACACGTCGGCATCTCCAACGTGTCGGAGTCCCAGCTGCGTGAGGCGCAGCGGATCGTCCCGATCGTGTCGATACAGAACAGGTACAACGCGTCCGATCGCCGGTCGGAGCCGCTGATCGACCTGTGCGAGCAGGAACAGCTGGTGTTCCTGCCCTGGGCGCCGGTGCAGGAGGCTGACAAGAACCCGGCGGTGGCCGCGGCCGCCGAGCGGCACAACGTGACCCAGCACCAGGTCGTGCTGGCCTGGCTGCTGGCCGTCTCGCCGCAGATCCTCCCGATTCCGGGTACCGGCTCGCCCCGGCACGCGGAGGAGAACATCTCCGCCGCGTCCGTCGAGCTGGACCCGGACGAGGTCGAGGCGATCAGCAAGGGCGCGTTACCTGGCGAGTCAGGCGACTACCGACGCATCCCCGGCGCGCGGACCGGTCACGCTTGACGGCTTGCTCCTTGGTCCTCACGGGGAATCAGGTGCCGTTTTACCATTATTCCTGGGACAAGCCGGGATGCGGAGGCGAAGCGTGGCGCAGACCGTTGCGATCACCGGAGGCCGGGTCGTGCCGATCGAGGGCGACCCGGTGGACGGCGGGACCGTCCTGCTGCGGGACGGGAAGATAGCAGCGGTCGAGGGGCCCGGTTTCGCGGTGCCGTCCGGCGCGGACGTCGTGGATGCGACCGGGAAGTGGGTGCTGCCCGGCTTTATCGACGCGCACGCCCACGCCGGCGTGGCCGAGGAAGCCGAAGGCTGGGCGGGCCAGGACACCAACGAGCGGACCAGTCCGGTCACCGCCCACGTCCGCGCGCTCGACGCGATCAACCCGGCCGATCTGGGCTTCCGCGACGCCATCGCCGGCGGCGTGCTGGCGGTCAACGTCAACCCGGGCTCCGCCAACCCGATCGGCGGGCAGACCGTCGCGATCAAGTGCTGGGGCCGGACCGTGGACGAGATGGTGCTCCGCGAGCCGGCCGGCCTAAAGTCCGCGCTGGGTGAGAACCCCAAGCGCGTCTACGGCGAGCGGAACGAGACCCCGGCGACCAGGCTGGGCACCGCCGCGGTGATCCGCTCCGCGTTCGTCGCTGCCCAGAACTACCAGGCGAAGCTGGCGGCGGCTACGGACGACTCTGCTCCGGTGGAGCGCGACCTGAAGCTCGAGGCGCTGAGCCGGGTGCTGCGCCGGGAGATCCCGTGGCGGCAGCATTGCCACCGCGCGGACGACATCGCGACCGCGATGCGGATGGCCAGGGAGTTCGGCTATGACCTGGTGATCGATCACGGCACCGAGGCGCACCTGCTGGCCGACCAGATCGCGGCCGCGTCCATCCCGGTGATCATCGGCCCGCTGTTCACCAGCCGGTCCAAGGTCGAACTGCGCAACCGGTCGCTGGCCAACCCGGGCCGACTCGCCGCAGCCGGGGTGACGATCGCGATCACCACCGACCACCCGGTGGTGCCCATCCACTTCCTCATCCACCAGGCCACGCTCGCGGTCAAGGAGGGCCTGGATCCGGTGACCGCGCTGCGCGCGGTGACGATCCACCCGGCCCGGATTATCGGCTGCGCCGACCGGATCGGCTCACTCGCCGTCGGCAAGGACGCCGACGTGGTGATCTGGTCCGGCGACCCGCTAGACGTGATGAGCCGGGCGGAGCGGGCCTACCTGGACGGACGCGAGATCTACCGGTACGACTACGACCGCCGCGAGGGCGTGTTCGCCGAGCCGTAGGTTTCTGCGGCCTTAGCGCCGACGCGATGCGATTCCCTCCATCAGACAACTGTCCTGGCGCCGGCCGACCTGCTGCTGCACCGGCCCGGGAAGGCGCCGGTGGCCGCGGCCGTGGCCGTCGGCTGCGAATCGGGACGCTAACTCCGAAGTCCGAAGGCTGAACGCCCAGTTCAGGATGCGGGTGGCGTCGGCTCGGTTGAGGTCGGTGATGGAACCGGGGCTGTGGAGCGTGACGCCGATGACGGAGTAGCCGTTCCTGGTGGCCTCGAACAGCAGGCACTGCCCGGCAGCTCCGGTGTAGCCGGACTTGATGCCGATCGCACCCGGATAGTAGCCGAGCAGCGGGTTGAGGTTCCGCCACAGGTAGGCGTGGTGCCCGGATCCGGCGGCGATACGGTACGTGCGCCGGTCCACGATCGAGCGGAAGAGCGAGGACCGCATCGCGACGCGGCCGAGGGTGAGCAGGTTCGCGGCGGTGGAGTAGTTCGAGTACGGCGTCGGCCAGGGCAGCCCGTCGAAGTTGCTGAAATGGGTCCGGGTCATGCCCAGCAGCCTGGCGACGGCGTTCATTTTCGCGATGAACGAAGGAATGCCCGGACCGTAGGCCTCGGCTAGGGCGTAGGCGGCATCGGCGCCGGACGGGAGCAGCAGCCCGTAGAGAAGCTGGCCGGCGGTGAGCTTGTCCCCCGGCCGCAGTCCGGCGTTGCTGGCGTCCCACTCGCGAACGTACCCGACCACGGCGGACGGGATGGTGATCTTCCGGTTCAGGTCACCCGCCCTGATCACGACGAAGGCGGTCATCACCTTGGTGATGCTGGCCATCGGGCGTTCGGTGTTCAGGCCTCGGCTCCACAGCAGCTTGCCGGTGGCCGCGTTCTCGACCGCGGCCGACCTGGCGCCCACGCCGCTGGGCCCCTCGGGGGAGGGGGCGGCGCTCGCTACGGGGGCGGCGCTCGCGGCGGGGATGGTGAGCGCCGTGCCGGCGGCCACGACCGCTCCGGCGAGCAGCCCGGTCAGGCGAACGGTCAGGCGAGCACGCGCCACGGTGGACACCCCCGCTGAGTAATGGCCGGGCCAACAGGGGCAAGCCTGTCAGTTGCGGCACGGCACCGCAATCACCTCGCGCTAATCTGCCGGCCACGCGTAGCAGGTGACCCGGGCGTCAGGCCAGCCTCGTTCGGCCCAAGGTTTATCTGTTCTGGCCGGACCAGGACCGCTACCCGGCCTACGGTGCTGACCGGATTAGCCGGGCAGGAGGGCGTTGATGACCCGCGCGGCGCGGTCGGGATCGGGATGCTCGCCGGTGATCAGCCCGAGGTAGATGTAGGACTCCATGATGCGGACCAGCACGTAAGGCAGGTCGTCTAGGGGGACGGCGGCGGTCAGGCGGCCGGCCGAGGTTTCCTCGCGGACGAGATCGGCGATCAGGGCGACCAGGCGGGCTTCGAAGTCGGACGCCTTGGTAGTCAGCAGGCGCAGGGCCAGATCGCCTTCGCGGTCGAGAAAGCGCTGCATACCGGAGTTGGCCATGACGGCGCGGACGGTGCCGGTGATGACGGCCGCGGCCGGGGACTGCCCAGGCACGGCCGGCTCGCCAGCGTGGCAGTGCGCCTGCCGCAGGTTCGCGATGGTGGGGTCGATGAGCGACCAGAGGACCTCGGCGAGCAGTTGCTCGCGGGAGCCGACCCAGCGGTAAACAGTCGCCCGGTCGACGTTGAGGGTCCGGGCCAGGGCCTGCATGTCGACACGGGCGCCGGCGATAAAGGTCCGGCGCGCCAGGCGGAAGGCGTCGAGCGCGGTCGGCCGCGCGGTCGCGGTTGCGGCTAGCTGGCGTTGCAGCGGCGTGCCGACGTGACGCGCGGCCATGTGGCCTTCTCCAGTCCTTGCGGGGGTTCGGCCGCTGCGCGGTGGCGACCTTGACAGATGAACGGCGCTGGGAGACAGTTTGCTACAGATCCAGGCAACGGTGCAATGGGGAGACGCATGAGCGAGATGTCGCAGCAGCCGGTGGTTCGGCTCAAGGACGGGGCCATCCGGGGCAAGGCCGAATCGGGCGTCGCCGCGTTTCTCGGCATCCCCTACGCGGCACCGCCGTTCGGCGCGAACCGGATGCGGCCACCGCAGCCCGTCCCGGCCTGGGAGGGCGAACGCGACGCGACCGCGTTCGGCCCGACGGCACCCAAGGGCGACTACCCGCCGCAGTACGCTTCGCTGTTCCCGGAGGTAGTGATCCCCGGGGAGGACTGCCTGAACCTCAACGTGTGGACGCCCGACATCAGCGCAGCCGGGCTGCCGGTGCTGGTCTGGATCCACGGCGGCTCGTTCATGAACGGGTCGGGGTCGGTCGGCGCGTACGACGGCACGGCGTTCGCCCGCGACGGCGTGGTGTGCGTGACCATCAACTACCGGCTGGCCGCCGAGGGCTTCTTGTACCTCGACGACGGCACCGCCAACCTCGGCCTGCTCGATCAGCTCGCGGCCCTGCGATGGGTGCAGGGCAATATCTCCGCCTTCGGCGGTGACCCGGCGCGGGTGACCGTCGCGGGTGAGTCCGCCGGGGCCATGAGCGTGACGACGCTCCTATCGATGCCGCTGGCCGAGGGCTTGTTCGCCCAGGCCATCGTGCAGAGCGGGGCTGCGGCCCACACGCTCACCAAGGACGAGGGCCGGATGGTGGGCGGCTACCTGGCCGACGCGCTCGGCGTGCCCCCTGACCGGGAGTCCGTCCGGGCGGTCCCGCTCGACAAGCTCGTCCAGGCCGCATCGGACCTGGTGGTGGAGGTGCAGACCGCGCCGGACCCAGCCAGGTGGGGACAACTCGCGCTGAGCTTGCTGCCGTTCGCGCCGACCGTCGACGGCTCGGTCTTGCCGGACGCGCCGCTTGCTTCCTTCGCGACGGGCCAGGGCGGGAACGTTCCGCTGCTGATCGGATCGAATCGCGACGAAGCGCGGCTGTTCCTGGTCGCGGCGGCCACCATCGACCTCATCGACGAACCGACGCTGGCCGCCGTAGCCGGCGCCTACGGGCTCTCCGCCGACGATCTCGCCGTCTACCGGGCTAACCGGCCCGGTGCCAGCGCAGGCGACATCCTGGCCGCCGTCATCACCGACTGGTTCTTCCGCGTCCCGGCCATCCGGGTGGCCGAGGCCCGGGCTGCGTCGCCGGGAACGAGCAGCACCTGGATGTACCGGTTCGACCACCCCGAACCGCAGGACAACCGCGGGTTCGGGGCCTGCCATGGGGTCGAGATACCGTTCGCGTTCGACACGGCCACCCGTGAGGAGATCCGCCCGCTGATCGGCAACACGCCCTCGCAGGCCGTCGCGGACCTGGTCCACCGGGTGTGGGTGGACTTCATCACCCGCGGGAACCCCGGCTGGGCGCCCTATGACACCGCTCGCCGCACCACCGGTCTCCTCACGGACACCATCAGCGCGGTGGACGACCCAGCCGGCGACGAGCGCGCCCTCTGGGAGGGCATTCGCTAGCGCTGGCTAGCCAATGAGTGTGGCACTCTGCCCGATAGAACCATTAGAGTGTCACACTCATTGACTTCAGCTTGGGATTGCTGAGGCTGGCGAGGCTTGCGGTACGGGTGGTGGCGCGGCCAGGCGGGGCGCGGAGAGGGCGGGTATTTGAAAACGGGAGCAATGAGGTAGCGTCGGGAGGGTGGGCGCTACGGGAGAGTTCGTCCGGGATACCAGGTATCTGGACGCGCGGATTACGGCTGCCGGGCGGGACGATACCTTCCCGGCCGAGGCGGGGCGGTACCGGCTGGTGGTGGCGCGGGCGTGCCCGTGGGCCAACCGGACCATGATCGTGCGGCGGCTGCTCGGGCTGGAGCCCGCGCTGTCGATGGGGATCTGCGGGCCCGAACACGACTGGCGGAGCTGGACGTTCGACCTGGATCCGGGCGAGGTCGACCCGGTACTCGGCATCGGATGGCTGCGGGAGGCCTACGAGAAGGCGGTACCTGGCTACGACCGGGGCGTCACCGTCCCGGCCATCGTGGAGGTCGCCTCGGGCGCGGTGGTGACCGCCGACTACCGGCAGATCACCCTGGACCTGGAGCACGAGTGGACGGCGTTCCACCGGCCGGGCGCGCCCGAGCTGTACCCGGACAAGCTGCGCGAGGAGATCGAGAAGATCAGCGCCGGGGTCTACGAGGACGTGAACAACGGCGTTTACAAGTGCGGGTTCGCCAGCACCCAGGCCGCCTACGAGGACGCCTACGGCAAGCTGTTCGCCCGGCTCGACGCGCTGTCCGAACGGCTCGCCACCCGGCGCTACCTGGCCGGGGACACGATCACCGAGGCGGACGTCCGGCTCTGGCCCACGCTGGTCAGGTTCGACGCCGTCTATCACGGCCACTTCAAGTGCAACCGGAACAAGCTCACCGAGATGCCGGTGCTCTGGGCGTACGCGCGCGACCTGTACCAGACGCCCGGCTTCGGCGACACGATCGACTTCACCCAGACCAAGGAGCATTACTACCGGGTGCACACCGGGCTGAACCCGTCCAAGATCGTCCCGGCCGGACCCGATCTGTCCGGCTGGCTCACCCCGCACCGGCGCGAGGAACTCGGCGGGCGGCCGTTCGGCGACGGGACGCCGCCGGGTCCGCCGCCGCCCGCGCAGCAGGTGACGGACGGACCCGGCCGTTAGGCCGCGAGCCGCGCAGGGTTCGGCTCGCCCGGTGCTTGGTCGGTCAAGGCCTGGTCAATCCGGGCTCCTCAATCGAGGCTTGCTCGGCCAAGGCTTGGTCAATCCGGGCTCCCTCAATCGAGGCTCGGTCAATCAGCCTGAGCAGGCCGCGGGCGGCGTGAGGGTGGCCACGCCGGACTGCTGAGCCGCCTGGTTCTGGTACAGCGCGAAGGTGCGGCCGTTGCCCGCGACGGTGACGCTGCCGAAGTACTCCACGACGCCGTTGTCGGCGGGAATGGCGGTGCTCGCCGTCACCCGGCCGGTGGCGGGGCTCGCGCAGGCAAGCGTGTGCGAGCCGCCGATCCAGACGGCGCCGCCGCTGAAGGTCGGCACCGAGTCCAGGCCGGCCCCGGCCCCTTGGCTGACGCGGATGACCTGGGACAGGTTGCCGCCCGGGGCGAACCAGACCCACTCGGTCATGCCCACGCCGACCGTGCCCCAGACCCCGCCCGACGTCGCGACCAGGTTCCCTCCGGTGCTGCTGAGACCCGTTATGACGGACGAGCTCAGCTGCGCGCCGGTGCCGGCGTTATAGGCCAGCAGCTTCAAGGCGCCGGTGCTGACGTACAGCTTCCCGTCGGGCGCCACGGCCACGGAGCTGACCTGCCCGGATGTAGGAATCTGCTTCATCACTTGACGTGTTTCCGGGTTTACCATTGCGACGGCGTTGCCCACGGCCACGTACAGGGAAGCGCCGTCAAAAGCCGTCAGCACCCCCTGGGGCGTGCTTGACACCTGGCCGCTGACCGGCACGGTGACCGACGCGACGCGGGCGAGCGTCGTGCCGTCGTAACCCGTCAGCACCACGTTGCTGCCGCTGTAGGAGGACAGCACCCACACCGTGTTCTGCCCGTAGGTGACCACCGGCCGGTTCGGATAACCCGGGATCGGCGAGGTGTACGGCACCTCGGCCAGCACTTCCCCGGTGACGGGGCTGATACGGTCCAGGTAGCCAGGGGAGATGGCGTACAGCGAGCTCACCCCGGCGTACCCGGCGGCCAGCGAGGCCTGGGTGAACGACTGGCGGTTGATCAGCTTCGCGCCCCACACCCCGCCGGCGATCCGCTCCGGCGGCCAGGTCGGCCCAGCCGACGCGGCCGGCTGTGACGGCCCCGCGGAGGACGGCACTGTCGAAGCCGAGGCCGAGAACGAGCTCGGTCCGCCCCCCGGCGACGGGGCATGGCCGTGATGCGAGGCCAGCTGCGCGATGCCCGCGCTGGCCCCGGCCACGACGACCACGCTGGCCGCGGCCAGCACCGGCGCCCAACCGCCCCCCCGTCCCAGATTGCCCAGGCCCAGGCCGCGCCGCACGCGCGGTTCCCGGTGCTCGCCGCGAGCCTCCCCGGCCTCGTGGGCCAGCCGGAACGCGACATCTTCCACGGTCACCCGGCGCGGCGGCTCGGGCGTGACCCGGTGCAGCATCTCCGCCAGCTGCCGTTCCTCGGCGTTCACGAGGCCACACCTCCGGTCATGAGCTCGGCCAACCCGGGCGCGTCTCGCAGCCGGGCCAGCGCCTTGGACGCGTGCGATTTCACCGCGCCCACCGAGCAGCCCATCGCCGCCGCGGTCTGGGCCTCTGTCTGATCGGCGAAATAGCGGAGCACGACCACGGCCCGCTGCCTGGCCGGCAGCCGGTCCAGCGCCGCGATCAGCGCCTGACGGGCGTCGATCTGCGCGAACACATCCCCGTAGGCCTGGTCGGGCAGCCGCCCGGTCGCGATCTCGCCGTTCCAGCGCCGCTGCCGCCAGCGCAGGAACGTGTTGACCATAATCTTCCGTACGTAGAGCTCCGGCGCGTCCTGCCTGGTCAGGGTGGTCCACCGCGGCCACGCCGCGGCCAGCGCGGTCTGCACGAGGTCTTCGGCGCTCGGCCAGTCGCCGGTCAGCAGCCAGCCCGACCGCAGCAGCGCGCTCGACCGGGCCTCGACGAAATCACGAAACCCATCCGGTTCAGACGGACGGCCGTCCACAGGCAACACCTCCACCGAAGCCAACACCTAAAACCCTCCACAACCGCAGCGAGCGCCCCGTGGGGCGGAGCGGGATGGGCTCCCGGCCCAGCAGCCTCACCTGTATAAGAGGCGCCAGCCGGCCGGGATGGTTTACTCCCGGAGCCGACTGAGTTGCCGGGCCGCCCGCTGCTGCCTGGACTCGGCCCGGTACGACTGCCGCCGCGCCTCGGCCAGGCGCTGACGCGCCTCGGCGAGTTGGGCTTCCAGGTGGCGGACGGCGTCTTCCAGGTCACGTTCGGCCGCGGTGGCGGCTTGAACGTCCTGATCGGCTTGAGCCAAACTCCGTTCGGCCTCCATGATCTTCTCCCGGCGGCGGTCCTCGCGCTCGGTTTCGGGCTCAGCCGGCGGCGGGGTCTTGGTCTTCTTGGCCGGAGCGGGAGCCGGCGCGGGAGACCCCTCAGGGAGCGAGGCCAGGCCGAAGCCGGACCACTGCGCGGCGCGGACCAGGGTGCCCAGGTTCGCGGCCACCTCAGGGTCGGCGATGGCGGCGTCGAGGGTGGCGGTCACCTCCTCGCGCAGCGCCGCGGGCGGCGCGGGGAGCTCGGACACCTGCAGGGCCTGCCGGGTGAGCTCGTCGACCAGCCGGGACCGGGCCGCGGTCAGCTCCCTGATCCGGCCGCCATCGGCGGACCCCGCCGCGGCCTGCAGGTCGGCGGCCAGCGCGTCGAGCCGAGACCTGACCTGCGGGTCCGATCGGACCAGGCGGTTCACGACCCAGGCCGAACGAGTGGGCTTGCGCAGCGCCGTGATCTGCTTGGCCACGGCCGGCTCCCCCGCGTCGCGGGCGGCAGCGGCGAGTTCGGCGCGGCGCCCGGTGAATTGGTCCGGGTCGGCCTCGTACAGCTCGGCTACCGCGTCGGCTAGCAGGTCGCTCACCTTGGCAGAATAGGGGCATGACCAGCGTCGTGCCATCGGGACAGGGCCGGATGCTGACCGCGCGCGGGAACGTGATGGCGTTCAAGGCCGTCGCGGACCAGACCGGCGGCGACTTCTCGCTCATGGAGCGCACCGTGCCGCCGGGCGCCCGCACCCCGCCGCCGCACCGGCACGGCAACTGCTCGGAGGCGTTCTTCGTGCTGGACGGGACGATCACCTTCCGGCTGGACGACGCCGAGCTGACCGGCGGCGCCGGGGACTTCCTGCTGGTGCCGCGGGGTGCGGCGCATACGTTCGGGAACTCCGGCGATGCGCCGGCCCGGCTGCTGGTCCTGCACGCCCCGGCCATGGATGGTTATTTCGAAGAACTACACCAGCTCTGGGCCGGCGATGAACCGCCGTCACGCGAGGCCGAGCTCGAGCTGATGAGCAGGTACGGCATGGAACCGGGCTAAAAGCCCGCTGAAAATGTCAGAGGGCCGACGTAGGGTGAGGAACTATGTCGCCTACCGCACCTGTTGAGGTCAGCCCGGACACGATCGAGCAGTACCGCCGGGAGCTGACCGGCTACTGCTACCGCATGCTGGGGTCCGGTTTCGAAGCCGATGACGCCGTGCAGGAGACGATGCTGCGGGCCTGGCGCGCGGCCGACCGGTTCGAGGGCCGGTCGAGCGTGCGGTCGTGGCTGTACCGGATCGCCACCAACATCTGCCTGGACATGCTGCGCGGGCGGCAGCGGCGAGCGCTGCCGATCGACCTCGGGCCGGCCTCGCCGCCGGTCGAGTCGCTGCTCGGCGGGTTCCACCCGGACGACATCTGGATCTCCCCGATCGCCGACGACAAAGTGGCGCCCGAGCACGGCGACCCGGCCGACATCGCGGTGGCGCGGGACACGATCAGGCTGGCGTTCGTGACCGCGCTGCAGCACCTGCCGGCCAGGCAGCGGGCGACGCTGATCCTGTGCGAGGTGCTGCGGATGCCCGCGGCCGAGGCGGCGGCGACCCTGGGCACTAGCGTGGCCGCCGTGAACAGCGCGCTGCAGCGGGCCCGGGCCACGCTGGCCGCGCTGCCCGAGGAGCAGCGGCCGACCGAGGTGGATGCGGACCAGAGCGAGCTGCTGGCCAAATATGTCGACGCGTTCCAGCGGTACGACATGGAACAGCTGGTCACGCTGCTCCACGACGACGCGCTGATGACGATGCCGCCGTTCGCCTTGTGGGTCAGGGGCGCGGAGAACGTCTGCCGCTGGATGACCCAGCCGACGCCGAGCCAGTGCGCGGGCTCGATCCTGGTGCCGGTGGGCCAGGTCAACGGCGTCCAGGCCTGGGCGCAGTACAAGCCGGACCCGGACGGCGGCCACCAGCCGTGGGCGCTGCAGGTGCACGAGGTGTCCGGCGGCCGGATCAGCCGCCTGACGTTCTTCCTGGACACCGAGCGGATTTTCCCCGCGTTGGGGCTACCGCCGCACCTAAGCTAAGCCGGGTGAGCACCGATCATCCCGGTCCTTCCGGCGTCGGGCAGCCGGGGTTCGTAGCCCGTTATGGGCTGGCAGGGCCCGGGCTGGCCACGGCTGAGCGCCAGGCCATGGCGGAGCAGGTCGCGGCCAGGATCCGTGAGCTTGGCCTGCGCACCGTCCGGCTCGCGGTCGTTGACCAGCACGGGGTGCCGCGCGGCAAGATGCTGTCCCCCGACGCCGCCATCGCCGCGTTGGCCGACGGCCTCGACTTCTCCGGCGCCATCTACAGCCTGGACACCGGTAACCAGGTATTCGTGCCCGCGTTCGCCCGCGGCGGAGGCTTCGGCATCGCGGAGTTCACCGGGTTCCCCGACGTGGTGGTGGTGCCCGATCCGGCCACCTTCCGGGTGCTGCCGTGGGCGGACCGGACCGGCTGGATGCTGTGCGACGTCTACTTCGGCAACGGGCAGCCGGTGCCGCTCGACGGCCGCGGCCTGCTCCGCCGGGTGCTTTCTGAGTTGGCTGCGGCCGGGTATGACTACCTGGCCGGGATCGAGGTCGAGTTCTCCATCGTCGTCCGCTCGCCGGAGCAGCTAGCGCCCGAGAACGCCGGCTTCACCCCGCCACCGCCGCCGGTCAGCGTTTTCGAGCGGGGCTATCAGTTCCTGTCCGAGGTGCGGCTGGACGGCATGGGCGACACGCTGGAGGCAATACGGGACGCGCTTTTCGACGTCGGCTTGCCGCCGCGGTCGATCGAGGACGAGTGGGGCCCGGGCCAGCTCGAGTTCAGCTTCGCACCCATCGCCGGACTGGCCGCGGCCGACGCCGCGGTGCTGTTCCGGTCGACGGTCAAGCAGGTCTGCCAGCGGCGCGGGCTGCTGGCCACGTTCATGTGCCGGCCCGCGCTGCCGAACTTCTTCTCCTCCGGCTGGCACCTGCACCAGTCGCTGCTGTCCCGGGCGGACGGCTCGAACGCGTTCGCCAGCGGGTCGGATCCGCTGTCCGCTCTCGGCCGGCAGTACGTCGCCGGGCTGCTCGAGCACACCATGCCGATGACCGTGTTCGCGGCGCCGACGGTCAACGGCTACAAGCGGTTCCGGCCCTACTCGTTCGCCCCGGACCGGGTGTGCTGGGCGATCGAGAACCGCGGCGCCCTGGTCCGGGTCCAGGGCTCGCCCGGCGACACCAGCAGCCACGTGGAGATGCGGCTCGGCGAGCCGGCCGCGAACCCGTACTTCTACCTGGCGTCGAACATCGCGGCGGGCCTGGACGGCATCCGGCGCGGCGTGGAGCCGCCGGCGCCGGCCGAAGCCGACCCGTACGCGATCGAGGCGCCTGCGCTGCCGGCGTCGCTGGCCGAGGCGGTGGACGCGCTGGACGCGGACACGTTCTACCGGAAGGCGTTCGGCGACACGCTGGTCTCCTACCTGGTCATGATGAAGCGCTTCGAGATCGGGCGGTACTCCGAGGCGCTGGCCGAACTGCCCATGCCGGACGGCCAGGACGTCAGCGACTGGGAGATGCGCGAGTACTTCGAGTTCTTCTGAGCTTTGGTTAGCTGGTGCCCTTACCTGGTGTCCACCGAGTACCAAGTGGTCGGGTCGGGCGGGTTCTTCGGGTCGGGCTGAAAGTCGTAGCGCAGGCCGCCGTCCTGGGCGAGCGCCACCAGGCTGACCGAAGTGCTTCCGTACACCCGGCCGTCGGGTAGCTCGCGGCGGATGATGATCGCGCCTGGGTCGGTCCCGGCCAGGTCGTCGCCCGCGGCCAGCGTCAGCCAGTCCGCCCAGGCGTCCTTGAGGGTGGCGCCCGGGTCGCCGGACGGTCTGGCGGCCGCGAACTTCGGGCCGAAGTGCTGCGCCTTCTCGTCGGCTGGCTTCTGCTGGTTGTCTCTTGTGGGCGGGTACATGTGGCCGGCGTTGGTCAGCACGTGGGTGGCCGGTTCGAGCTCGGCCAGCCCGGGGTTCCGGCCGTCCCAGCTCAGCAGCAGCACCGAGGGGAAAGGGTTCAGGTCGGCGCAGACCAGGTAGAACGGGTCGTAGCTGGCTAGCGTGTCCGGGGCGTCGTGCAGCTCGTTCAGGCTCCGCGACCCCTCGGCCGCCGCGCGCAGCGGGAGCTCGCCGCGGGACCGGCGGCGGTCGGCCGGGGCGAACTCGCCCCGGCCGTTGAGAATGCAGCTGACCCGGGGCACGTCCGGGTGCACCGCGAGCCAGGTCCCGCCGGCCTGCTCGTCAAGCCCCCCGATCAGCGGTGATCCGGGCCAGTGCCGGGCCGGCGGCTGCCACGGGCGGCCGGTGAACTCGTCTCGGACGCCAAGCAGCAGCAACGGCACCCGGTCTCCCGGCGCCAGGCTGACCACGACCGTACACATCGCTTCCGAGTCTTTCACGCGATGTTCTTGAGGGTAGAGGTGAGCCGGGGTCCGTTCGGATGAAAAATGGGCTTAGGGCGAGACGGACGCGCGGCCGGATGCTCGGGCCGATCATGCCGAACGGACCCGGCTGGGAGGTAGTCAAGCTTGCGGCGGGCATGGTGGCGGGCGGCCTGGGTGCGCTGATCAAGAACGCACCGTTCCGGCCCTTCGAAAGGGCCACGCAGGAGGAGGCCGAGGCGGAGATGCCCTCCCGCCAAATGACGCTGTGGCAAGCAGTGCCTCAAAAGATCGCGGGGTATTCCAGCAGCCAGGACGCGTCGAACAGGGCCGCGATCTCACGCGGCAGCGCCATCGCGGGCCCGGTGGCTACTTCGTCCTCGCCGATCTGCCACCACCGCTCACCGTCGCAGGTGACCGTCTCGGGCCGGTACCCTCCCGGGCGCCCCGGGTAGAGCAGCGGCTCGATCCGGTACTGGCCGGCTCCGCCGAGGCGAAGCCGGAAGATCGTGTGCACGGTCGCGATCCGCTCGCCGACCGCGTCGATGAGCAAGCCGAGGCCGCCGAAGCCGGCCAGCCTCGGTTCGGCCAACCGGGACGAGAGCTACTGGGGGCCGGACGCCGCCGAGCTCCGGGTCGACCGGGAGAACGCCCGCCAGCACGTCTCCTTCGGCGCCGGGCCGCACCACTGCCTGGGCGCGTCGCTGGCCCGGCTGGAGGCCTCCATCGCCATCGCGCGGCTGACCGCCCGGTTCCCCGGGCTGGCCCTCGACGGCGACGTCGTCTGGAACGGCCGGATCAACCTGCGCGGACCCGCGCGCCTGCCGGTAGCGCTGAGCCCGGGTCGCTGAGCCCGTAGCGCTCAAGTTCGCAGGCCGCGGGGTTAGCGGAGGACGATGTTGGCGATTCTGCCGGGGACGATGACCAGGCGGGCTACGTCGCCGCGGGGGTAGGCGGGGTGAGCGGTTAGCAGGTCGGCGATGTCGTCGCGGTCCGCTGAAGCGGGTACTTCGATGGTGAAGCGGACCTTGCCGTTGACCTGGACCGGCAGCGTCACGGTAGCGGTGGCGGCCAAGGCGGGATCGGCCTGCGGGAACGGCTCGCGGGCCAGGGAATTCGGATGCCCGAGGCGCTGCCACAGTTCCTCGGCGATATGCGGAGCCAGCGGCGCCACCATCAGCACCAGAGGTTCGGCCAGGGCGCGCGGGACGCGCGGCAGCCGGGACGCGTGCGCGGTCAGCTCGATGATCCGCGCGATCGCGGTGTGGAACCGCAGCGCGGCGAAGTCCTCCCGGACGACGGCGATGGTCTGGTGCAGCAGCCGCGCGGTGGCCGCGTCCAGCGGCTCGGCGGCGGATGGGGCGGAGGAGTCGGCGGCGGAGGGGGCGGAGGGGTCAGTGACGGTGGAGGGGGCGGCCGGGGTGGACGGGTCGGGGGCGATCAGGGGTTCTCCGGTGGACTCGTCGATGAGCAGGCGCCATAGGCGCTGCAGGAAGCGGTGCATGCCGGTGATGTCGTCGGTGTGCCAGGGGCGGTCGCCGTCCAGCGGGCCCATCGCCATTTCGTACAGGCGCAGCGTGTCGGCGCCGTAGGCGGCGTAAATGTCGTCCGGGCTGACGCCGTTCTTCAGGCTCTTGCCCATTTTCCCGGACCGCCGGGTGACCGGCAGGCCGGCGTATTGCCAGCCGTCAGGCGTACGCGTCACCTCGGCGGCCGGCACGTACATGCCGCGGGCATCGGTAAACGCGTCGGCCAGGATATATCCCTGATTGAACAATCTGCCGAACGGTTCCGGGGTGCTCGCAACATCCCAGTCGTAAAGCACCTTGTGCCAGAACCTGGCGTACAGCAGGTGCAGCACAGCGTGCTCCACGCCACCGACGTACAGGTCGGCGCCGGCCGGCCACATCCAGTACCGCTCGTTCTCCGGTTCGGCCAGCGCCGTGTCGTCGGAAGGATCCAGGTAGCGAAGGTAGTACCAGCAGGAGCCGGCCCACTGCGGCATGACGTTCAGCTCGCGGCGGTAGCGCCGGGGGCCGTGGCCCAGGTCCAGCGTGACCTCGGCCCAGCCGGGCGCCCGGGCCAGCGCGGGCACCGGGTCGCTGGCGTCGTCCTGCGGCACCGGCCGGAAATCCGTCAGTTCCGGCAGCGTCACCGGCAGCATGTCGTCTGGCAGCGCGATCGGCCGGGCCGGGTCGGCCTCGTCGTACACGATGGGGAACGGCTCGCCCCAGTACCGCTGCCGGGAGAACAGCCAGTCTTTCAGGTGGTAGGGGCCGCCGCTCGGGCCGATCCAGTTCCGCTGCAGGCGCTTGACGCTCTCCGGCCAGTCCACCTCGTCCAGCCCGGCCAGCAAGCGCTCGGCGAACGCGGTGATGCGCAGCATCCACTGCCGCAGCGGCCGGCGATACACCGGGTAGTTGCCGACCGCGCTGCGGCCCTGCTCGGTCACCTCCTCGTCGGCCAGCACGGTGCCCAGCCCCGGGCACCAGTTGACGACCTGCTCCGACAGGTAGGCCAGCCGGCGCGCGTCGACGGCGTCGGCCCGCTCGGCCGCGGCCAGGTCCCGCCACGGCCGGCCATCCGGGGTGGCGCGCCGGCCCGAGGCGAACTCGGCGATCAGGTCGCCGACGGGCCGCGCTTTATCGGCGGCCGGATCGTACCAGCTGCCGAAGAGGCGCAGGAAGATCCACTGGGTCCAGCGGTAGTAGGACGGGTCGCTGGTCATGATCTCGCGCCTGCGGTCGTGCCCCAGGCCCAGCCGCCGCAACTGGCGGCGCATGACGGCCGCGTTCTGCTGGACGGTGACGGCCGGGTGCTGGCCGGTCTCGATCGCGAACTGTTCGGCGGGCAGCCCGAAGGTGTCGAAGCCGAACGGATGCAGCACATGATGGCCGGTCATGCGCAGGTAGCGGCCGAACACGTCGGTGCCGATGTAGCCCAGCGGATGACCGACGTGCAGCCCGATGCCGCTCGGATACGGGAAGAAGTCGAGCAGGTAGAACTTGGGCCGCCCGGCCTCCTGCCCGAAACCGGCGGACAGGGCGCCCGTCGGGTTCGCCGCGTGGAAGGTCCCCTCCCGTTCCCAGCGGTCCTGCCAGCGCAGCTCGATCTCGCTGGCCAGCCGCGCGTCATACCGGAACGGCGGGCTGCCGGTGTCCATTAGTCCTCCCAGGCAGATCGTCTGCGGAAATGAAAAAGCCCCTCAGGGATGAGGGGCGGCCGCGCTGACGAAGTCGGGTCAGCGCGGCATGGCGAGGAGCAGGCGGACCATGGCGGTCATGCGGCGAGTGTAGCCGCCCGGCGGTCCGGCTCTCCAGTCGGTATCCGCCCCGGCCGGCCGCGGCACGCAGGGTCACGGGGCAGACAGCCGGTCCGTTCGGGGGAATGAAGATCTTTAGGCCGAACGGGCGGGGGTGCTTGCCACGGCGGCCAGCAGGGCACGGGACCAGTCGCGATAGCCGTCCTGGCTGGGGTGGAAGCAGTCAGAGGCGAACTTGCCGGTCCAGGGCGGCCGGAAGTGCGCGGAGACCTCGGCGACCGGCAGGCTGCGGGCGGCCGCGGCCCGGTGGATGGTCCGGTTGATCCAGGTCACGTAGGGCACGCTGGCCCGGCCGAGCAGACCCCAGCAGCCCGCGGGCACCGGCAGGTCAAGCAGGACGGTCTGGTCGGGGACGGCCGCGATCAGCGCGCGCAGGTCGGCGAAGAGCTTGGACGGTTTCGTGTACAGGATGTCGTTGACGCCGATGCCGCAGGTCACGAGGTCGGCGGGCGGCCCGGGAAGCCGGGGCAGCTGGGCGCCGATCACGTCGCGGGTGAGCGCGCCGGAGACGGACAGGTTGAGGACCCGCCAGGGCAGGTGGGTCTGCTCGCGTAGTTCGGTCAGGACCTGGCCGACGTAACCGCCGTCGGGGCTGGACGCGCCGAGGCCCTGGGCGGTTGAGTCGCCGAGCACGACCCAGAGCGGGCCGTCCATGGCGAGCACCCGGTCGTTGTGGGCCTGCCAGTGCCGGGCGAAGGCCGCGCAGTCCTCGCGCATCGCGCTGACGCCATCGGCCCAGCGGCCGAACGGCCCGGCGCGCAGCCCCGACACCTCGGCGGCCTGGGTGCGGGTTAGGTACGAGCCCATGGTCGCGACGATCTCGACCGGGGAGCGGCGCGGGGCGCCGACCCGGTCGCCCACGCCGGACAGCGCCAGCATCCAGGTCGGACGTGAGACCGCAGGCATCTGCTGCATGCTCGCCCCCCTTGAGCTGGTTTGACACGGAACAAACGAGGCTAAACGAAAGCATGGACAGATGTCAACGCGCAGATGTACGCGCCGGGCCGTAGAGCCAGTCGGTTAGCTGTAGTCGTCGGCCAGGATCCGCAGCATGAGCTGCCGGTACTGGTCGCGCGGGCTCATCGTGTCCGGTTCGGTGGCCTCGGCCATGCTGGCCCGGGCCGGTAGATTCGGCGCAGGCGTCTGCTCTCGGCTGCTCCCGGCCCGGGCAGCAACAGGGGCGGAGGACGGCGGTGCCGGCTGACTACACCAAGATCCGCGAGGAGAATATCGCCAGGTACGGCTGGGACACCGCCGTGCTCGACCTGCTCGGGCAACTGTACAGCGAGCGCACCCACTTCATCTTCGAGCTGATCCAGAACGCCGAGGACGCCGGCGCCACCGAGCTGGCCTTCGACCTCTTGGAGGACCGCCTGGAACTGCGGCACGACGGGCGGCCCTTCACCGAGGCCGACGTCCGCGGCGTCTGCGGGGTCGGCCGGAGCGGGAAAACCGGGGACCTCACCGCGATCGGGAAGTTCGGCATCGGCTTCAAGTCGGTGTACGCGTACACGAAGAGCCCGCGCGTTTACAGCGGCGGCGAGCACTTCCGGATCGAGAACTACGTTCGGCCGTTTCCGGTGGAGGCGCCCCCCGAACCCTTGACCGGGACGCTGTTCGTCTTTCCCTTCGACCACCAGACCGTGCCCGCCGAGGGCGCCGTCCGGGAGATAGCCGCGGCGCTGAGCGCGCTCCAGCCCCGGATCCTGCTGTTCCTGGGGAACGTCAGGCGCCTGCGGGTCCGCGGCGCCAGGGTCACCCAAACGGTCATCGAGCGGTCGGTCGCCGGGGAGGGCTCGAGGCGGCGCGTCACCCTGCGCCGCGGACGGCGGCGCGAGGAGTGGCTGGTCTGGTCCCGCCAGGTCGAGGGCCTCGGCCGCCCGGCGGCGCCGGTCGAGATCGCCTTCCGGATTGAGGAGGGCCGCCTCGTGGCGTGTGACAGCTCGCCGCTGATCGTTTTCTTTCCCACCGAGAAGGAGACGTTCCTCGGTTTCCTGGTCCAGGGTCCGTACCGGACGACGCCGGCTCGCGACAACATCGGAGAGCACGATCCGTCCAACCAGATCCTGGTGCGCGAGACCGCCGCGCTGCTCACCGACGTGCTGCGGGAACTCCGAGACGACGGGCTGTTGACGGTGGAAGCCCTGCAGGCGCTGCCGCTTGACGCCGCGCGCTTCCCGGCTGGCTCCATCTTCCGTCCGCTGTTCGATTCGGTGGGTGAGGCGCTGACCACCGAAGCGCTGATCCCGGTCGCCGACGGCGGTTACGGCGTGGCCGTTGACCTGGAGTTGGCCGGTGACGCGGCGGTGCACGAGCTCCTCGACCCTGATCAGCTGGGGGCGCTGTGCGGCGCGGGCCGGCCTGTCTGGTTCGCGGATGAGTCCATCACCGAGCACCACACGCCGGTCCTGTGGCGCTACCTGCGCGACGAGATCGGCATCGATGAGGTCACGCCTGCGGACGTGGTCTCGCGAGTGACCCGCGAGTTTCTCCAGGCGCAAACCGATGAGTGGATCACGCGCTTGTACGTCTTCCTGTTCACCGACTCAGGCCTGTGGCGGGCGCCCCGGTTCGAAGGGGATGAGCCCGGCCCGGCCCGGGCCAAGCCGGTTATCCGGCTCGAGGACGGCAGCCAGGTCGCGCCCTTCGACAGCCAGGACCGCCCGGTGGTGTACCTGCCGGGACCGGTCGCCAGCAGCCTGCCCACAGTACGGCGCGCCATCGCGGACTCCCCTGCGGCCCGGCAGTTTCTGGAGGCGCTGAAGCTGACCGAGCCGGACGTGATGGCGGAGGTGCTCCAGATCATCCTGCCCAGCTATAACGGCCTGGATGTCACAGAGTTCGACCCTGGTCAGGATCTGGACTTCGCGCAGCATGACGCCGATCTTGAGTGCATCGTGCGGGCGCTGGACGAGGCGGCGGGCAGTCGCCGGGAGGAACTGCTGGAGCGGCTACGGCAGACCGCGTTCCTGATCGGGGAGAACGCCGCCACCGGCGAGCAGCGCCTGACACCGCCGCCCGGGCTGTACCAGCGGAGCAAGGAGCTCGAGGTCTACTTCGACGGGAACCCGGACGCCTGGTTCGCCGGCGACCGCTACGGGCCGTGGCTGGTCCAGCTGCGCGGGATGGGCGTCCGGCAGGCCGTCGAGGTCCGCACGCGGACGCCGAACCCGGCTGGCTACGTGGTCATCACCGTCGAGTTCGGCCGGAACGAACGCGGCCTGGACGGATTCGACCCCGAAGCGGAGATCGACGGTCTGCAGTTCGCGCTGCGCCACCCCAGCCACGCCCGTTCGGAGTACATCTGGAACGTCCTGCTCGCCCCCAACCGCCGGCTCGTGGCTGGCGTGGTGGAGAGATCGGCACTGGCGTCCTTCAGCGACTCCAGCCTGGAGAACGTCATGTCGGCGATCGGCCTGGCGGCGGACGGCGCGGCGTGGCTACCCGGCCGGGACGGGACCTTCCGCCGCCCGGCCGAGCTCTCGGTCGATGACCTGCCGCCGACGTATTCGCGGGACGAGGGGCTGGCCCAGGCGCTGAACATGCTGCGGCCCGTGGTGGCCGAGGCCGCCCGGCGGCTCGGGATCGCGCCCGAGGTGCTGTGGGGGCTGAGCGCCCGGCCGGACCTGGTCGCGATGATCGAGCGCGAGCTCGCGACCCGCGCGGCTGAGGACGGCGCGCAGGGCTAGAGGCGGACGATCATCTTGCCGGTGTTGGCGCCGCGGAGGAGGTTGATGAAGGCGTCGGGGGCGTGGTCGAGGCCGTCGACGACGGTTTCGGCGTGCGAGAGCTTGCCGTCGCGGAGCCAGGCGCTGACGTCGGCGATCATGTCGGGCATCCGGCGGGAGTGGTCGCTGACGATGAAGCCGCGCAAGGTCAGCCGCTTGGTGATGACCAGGCCGATATTGGTGGGGCCGGGGAGCGGTTCGGTGGCGTTGTAGTGCGCGATCGCGCCGGACATGGCGACGCGGCCGTGGAGCTTGAGCATCACCAGGGCGGCGTCCAGGTGGTCGGCGCCGACGTTGTCGAAGTAGACGTCGATGCCGTCGGGGGCGGCCTCGCGCAACTGCTCGACGACGGAGCGCGCCCGGTAGTTGAAGGCGGCGTCGAAGCCGATCTCGCGCAGCCAGCGGACCTTCTCCTCGCTCCCCGCGCTGCCGATCACCCGGGCGGCGCCCTTGAGCTTGGCGATCTGGCCGGCCATGCTGCCCACCGCGCCGGCCGCGCCGGAGACGAACACCACGTCGCCGGGCTTCAGCGCGGCGATGTCGAGCAGGCCCACGTAGGCCGTCAGCGTGGGCATGCCGAGCACGCCCAGGTAAGCCGACGGGGACAGGCCCTTCGCGGCGGTCACCTTCCGGGCCTGGCTGGCGGGCAGCACTGCCTCGTCCCGCCAGCCCAGCATGTGCAAGACCAGGTCACCCTCGGCCAGGTCCGGCGAGCGGGACTCGGTGACCGTGCCGATCGCGGCGCCCTCCAGCGGCTCGCCGAGCCGGAACGGCGGAACGTACGACTTCACGTCGTCCATCCGGCCGCGCATATACGGGTCGACCGACATGAACAGGTTGCGCACCCGGACCTGCCCGTCGGCCAGCTCGGGCTGGTCCGTCTCGGTCAGCGCGAAGTTGGCGGCGGTTGGCCAGCCGGACGGGCGCGAGGCGAGGACGATCTGGCGTGGCATGGGTTCTCCCCAGACGCGGGACAATTGACTACAGTCGCGGTGCGGTCTTACCGTACCGCCGAGTAAGTTCGGCGGCCAGCGAGGATGAGGGCTCTGATGATCCGCAGCACCATGCAGGACTTCCACCACGCGGCGGACCGGCCCGCTGGCAGGTGCCGGAGAACTGGACGTTCGTGGCCGAGATCCCGAAGACGGCGGTCGGCAAGTTCGACAAGAAGGTCCTCCGCACCCGCGACGCGGCCGGGGACCTGGCGATCGAGCGAGCATCGGTGCCGGCGGCCAGGGCGCTGAGAGGTGCTGGTACAGGAGCGCACCGTCGTGCGGGCGCCCTGGCGGAGCGCGCTAAAGTCGCGTTATGCGATTCGCCACTATACGGACTGATCGGGGCACCGCCGCGGCACGGCTCGACAGGGACGTGCTCATACCGTTGGCCGCCGGCGACGTCGGGGAGATGCTCGCCAGCGGCGGCGCGGAAGCCACGCCGGAGCGGGCGGGAGCACGGCCGGTGCCGGTCGCGGAGGCGGACTACGCGCCGGTGGTGACGCGGCCCGGCAAGGTGATATGCGTCGGGCTGAACTACCGGGCGCACATCCTGGAGACCGGTCGGGAGCTGCCGGAGTACCCGACGCTGTTCGCCAAGTTCGCCGATACCCTCATGGGCCCAAATGACGACCTGGTGCTGCCCTCGGTGAGCCAGCGCGTCGACTGGGAGGTCGAGCTCGGGGTGGTCATCGGCCGGCCGGTCTACCGGGCCACGCGGGAGGAGGCCGCGGCGGCCATCGCCGGGTACACGGTGATCAACGACGTGTCGATGCGGGACTGGCAGCGGCGCACCCTGCAGTGGCTGCAAGGCAAGATGTTCGAGCACTCGACACCGGCCGGGCCTTACCTCGTCACCGGGGACGAAGTCGGCGACGCGGCCGACCTGGAAGTTAGGTGCGAAGTCGACGGCGAGATCAGGCAGCAGTCGCGGACCTCGGACTTGCTGTTCAAGCCGGCGGAAATCGTCGCCTATGCGAGCCAGGCGATCACCTTGAAGCCGGGCGACCTTTTCGCCACCGGAACGCCAGGCGGGGTGGGCGACGCCCGCAAGCCGCCCGTCTACCTGCAGGCGGGCAACGTGCTGCGCACCCGGATCGAGGGCCTGGGCGAGTGCCTGAACAACTGCGTGGCGGAGAAGGCCGACTAACGCTGACGATAGCGTGATGAACAAGCAGGAGCGGACGTACGAGATCCTGCGGGACCGCGCTCGCCGGGATTGACCGAGGCAAGCACCAGGCCCGCTCGGCATGACGGGTCTTCTTATTCTCCTGAGCGGCCGGTGGCGAGTTCGGTGACGATATCCAGGTGACCGACGTGCCGGGCGTACTCCTGCAGGAGGTGGAACAGGATCCGCTCGAGCGTCGCGGGGTCCGCGCCGTCCCAGCGGTCGCCGGGTTTTCCCACCTCGTCCAGGTCGTGGGCCTCGATGATGGCCCGGCTCCGCGCGGCCTGCTCGTCCAGGCCGGCTAGCAGGCTGGCGAGCGTCTCGTCAGGGCCGACACGCCAGCGGCCCCCTTCACTGTCGGCCCACGGGTCGCCGACGTCACGGCCTTCGAAGCCCCACTCCAGCCAGCGCAGTTCGACGTAGCGCAGGTGCTTGGCCAGTTCGAGGGGCGTCCAGCCCGACGGCAGCCTGCTGTGCCGCAACTCGGCGGCGGGCAGCGACTGGAGCTTGCTGACCAGCCGGGACCGGAAATAGTCGAGGTAGCGCAGGAACACCTCGGCCCGTGCGGCGGCCGGGGTCGTGGCTTCGGGAAACGGCGTGGACACGCCGCATATCCTAGGCCCGCCCCGGCGCGGTCACCCGGCCGAGACCGGCACGTCGTGCCAGAGCCCGCCGTTCAGGTTGATGTTGTTCCCGCCGTCCTGGCCGGGGGCGCTGTCACCGATGTAGGTATACAGCGGATGGCCGTCGTAGGTGGCCTGCGTGGTGCCGTCCGTCCGCTTGATCGTGCCGATCGTCCCGGTGACACCAGGGCCGGCCGACGCGTTCCCGGCCACCGGCGGCCAGTAGGCGGCGCAGGACCCGTAGCAGACGGATTTGTTCGGGCGGTCCGGGGCGAACCAGTAGAGCGTGAGGCCTTTGGCGTCGGTGAGCAGGTTCACGCCGCCGATCTGCCTGGCCTGCAGCATCTGGCCGCCGCTCGCGACCGGCTGCGTCTTCGGCGTGGCGACGAAGGCGCCGGTAAGCGCCAGCGCGATCACGGATGCGGCCGCGGTCGCCTGGAGCGCCTGGCGGCCCAGGTTCAGGGCCAGGATCACGGCCGTCGCCAGCGTGGCGAAGGCGGCCACGTCGATGATCGCGGCGACGATGCCCGCGGTGGTCCGCACCTCGGTGAAGCCGAACAGGCCCACCTTTAGCGACAGCAGGTAACCGCCGAGGGTGCTGATGGCGAACCCGGCGCCGGCCGCGGCGGCCAGCCAGCTGCGGGTGACCGGAATCGCGATGGCCAGCGCGAACGCCGCGATTATCTGCAGCAGGAACAGCCAGCCGATGGTTGGTATGGACCTGTAGCCGGTCAGGTACAGGTCCAGGTGAATGGCTCCCGAGGCGATAAGTAGTGCCGCCCCGGCGATCCCGAAGTACCAGGACCGCCGGGGCAGTGACGCCCCCCTTGTGCTCCCCACAACCCTGATCACGCGATCGCCCGCTCCGGGGTTCAACGGCGTTGGTAACAAAATGGTAATCGCATCCACGACGATGGCTTGGCCGCGTCAGGGAGGGTTAGGACTGGTCGAGCTGGGTCAGCTCGGCGGGGGTGAGGGCGAGGTCGGCGGCCTGGGCGGAGTCGGTGATGGACTCGGGGCGGCTGGCGCCGGGGATCGGGATGACCACCGGGGCCTTGGCCAGCATCCAGGCCAGGGCAACTTGCTGGGGCGAAACCCCGTGCGCGTCGGCGACCTGCTGGAACGCGGCGTGCCTGGACCCGAGCTTTCCGGCGCGGGCGATGCCGCCGAGCGGGCTGTAGGGCAGGAAGGCGATGCCGAGTTCGGCGCAGTGGGCGAGTTCGTCCTCGCTGGAGCGGAACGCCGGCGAGAACTGGTTCTGCACGCTGGCCAGGTTCTGCTCGCCGAGGATCTTGCGGGCGATGTCGATCTGCTCGATGGTGGCGTTGGAGATGCCGGCCAGCCGGATCTTGCCCTCGTCGAGCAGTTCCTTCACCGCGCCGATGGAGTCGGCGTAGGGGACCTTCGGGTCGGGGCGGTGGAACTGGTACAGGCCGATGGCGTCCACGCCCAGTGCCTTCAGCGAGGCCTCCGCGGCCAGCCGCAGGTGAGCGGGCGAACCGTCGACCTGCCAGGAGCCGTCACCCGGACGGACGTGGCCGCCTTTGGTCGCGACCAGCACGTTGCTGGCGTCGCCGGGGTAGCTGGCCAGGGCCTTGGCGATCAGCCGCTCGTTGTGGCCGGTCTCCCCGGCCAGCAGGTGATAGGCGTCGGCGGTGTCGATGAGCGTCACGCCCGCATCCAGGGCCGCGTGGAGGGTTCTGATCGAGCGGTACTCGTCGGGCCGCCCCTCGATGGACATGGGCATTCCGCCCAGGCCGATGGCGCCGACCGTGGTCCCGCCGATAGTCCGGTAACGCATGTAGCTCTCCTTCTGCTGCTTTTTTTGCTCTTGGTAGTGGCAACAGCGCGACGGGACAGGTCTTCCCAGATGGTGATAGCAGGCGGCGTTAACGGCTATCGGTTTCGGCGATCAGCGAGGCGGGCGCGGGTTTCGTGCCGGTCAGCTCGGCCAGGAGAGCCCGGGCCGCGGCCGGTATCCGGCGGTCGGACGGAACGGCGACCGAGACGACCCAGCGGAAGGCGTGATCGGAGATCTCGATCACGGCCAGGCTTGCGCCGTAGCGGGCCGCCACCGAAGCCGGCAGGAAGGCGACGCCCAGGCCGCCCCGGACCAGGTTGACGGCCACCGTAAACTCCGCCGCCTCGAACAGGACCTCGCGGTCAAGCCCGGCCGCGGCGAAGGCCCGGTCGGCGAACGCGCGGGTGCCCCAGCCGGGCGGGTAGTCGATGAACGGCTCGGCGGCCAGTTCGGCTATGGTGGCCGACCCGGTCGCCAGCGGGTGTCCGGGCTGGCCTACGGCCACCAGCGGCTCATCGGCGACCGGGCGCACACTCAGGCCCGCGGGTGCCGGGCCAGGCAGCGACACCACGGCCAGGTCGAGGCTCCCGTCGAGCACCTCCCGCGCAAGCCCGGCCGAGCCGCTGGCGGACATGCGCAGCTTGATCGTCACCCCCGGATGGGTCTGATGGAAGCGCCCGAGCAGGCCGGGCAGGTCGAGCGGGCCGGTGGACAGCATGGTGCCGACCGTGACGGTGCCACGCAGGCCGCCCTGAGCCTGGCTGACGGCATCCCGGGCCGCCTGCGCGGCCGCCAGCGTGGCCCGGGCCTCGGGCAGCAGCACCTGCCCCGTGTCGGTCAGCATGACCCGGTGGCGGTCCCGGTCGAACAGGGTCGCGCCGAGGTCTCGCTCCAGGGCCTTGATCGCGCTGGAGACACCCGACTGCACCAGGTGCAGCCGGGTCGAGGCGCGGGTGAACGACAGCTCCTCCGCCACCGCGACGAAGACCTCGAGGTGCCGTAGCTCCATCGGATGATTATCTCATATACAGATGCTGATGAGCGGAAAGATTCGTTGACATAGATGACATATGGCACCGAAGCTGGACGGAGGACGGTTCCGATCCAGGAGGTTGACATGGCAGGCCAGCGCGGTCGGGCCGTTAGCCGCTCCTGGCTGGCCACCTGCTCGGTACGACCTGGTTGTTTCAGTGGTTGGCTTCGGGCGAGCCGACCGTGGGCGGGTCGCGAGGCAGCTGCTCGGCTGTCACTGCGTACCCGCGTCTCGACCTCGTTCGCAAGTTCGGCTTCGAAGATCTCGACGTCACTATCCTGCTGGGCCCGCAGCCCGATCATCTCTCCACGGAGCATTCGCCGTTCATACCCGACCCGCCCCCGGGATGGCAACTGCGCGTGCGATCTGGCGGGCGGCTAGATTTGGCGCATAGGCTCCGGCCCGCCGGGGGAGCTCGCCGCAAGCCGTCCGGTCACCGTCGACAGCCTGAACACAAGGCTTAAGGAGCAGATCGACATGTCCCTCTTCCAACGGGCCCACGACATCCTCTCGGCCAAGGCCAACAAGGCGCTCGACGCGGCCGAGAAGCCCGACGAAATGCTCGATCTGTCCTACGAGCAGATGCTGGACCAGATCACCAAGGTCCGTCAGGCGCTGGTCACCATCGCCGCGTCGCGCAAGCAGATCGAGCTGCAGGAACTGCAGCTGCAGCATTCGGTGGACCACCTGACGGACCAGGCCAAGGCGGCGCTGGCCCAGGGCCGGGAGGACCTGGCCCGGGAAGCGCTCTCCCGCAAGGCCGCTGCTCAGGCTCAGATTGACGGGATGGAATCGCAGCACCAGCAGCTGACCGAGGAAGAGCAGAAGATGGAGCAGACGCTCCAGGCCCTGCAGCAGCGGGTGAACACCTTCCGCACTCAGAAGGAAGTGCTGAAGGCCCAGTACAGTGCGGCGAGCGCGGAGAGTTCGGTTAACGAGAGCGTGGCCGGGATCTCGAGCACGCTGGGGGATTCGGGGGCCGCGCTGCAGCGGGCGCAGGACAAGATCGCCGTCATGCAGGCGCGCGCCGGCGCGCTGGACGAGCTGCTGCAGTCCGGGGTGCTCGAGGACGTCGGCGGCGACACCGACGACATCCAGAAGGAACTGGACGAGGCCGGGACGGCTGCGGACGTGGACCACGAGCTCGCCGCGCTGAAGGCCCAGATCGGCCCGGGCAGCACACCGCCGGAGCTGACCAGCGGCTGACGCCGGATGTGGCCCGTGATAACGACGGCCGGTCAATCTGCGCTGGCGGCTGATCCCGGCGGCAGTTGCCCGCGGGAGCGCTTCGGTGACCGGGAGGCGAGCATCATGGACACGCCGCAGAACCAGAAAAAGAGGTAGATGACCGCGGTCGTGGTGAAAGCGGCCCGGATGGTGGTGGGACCGGGGACGATAGCGATCGCAAAAAGGGCCGGCAGGACTATCCCGCATGCGCACCACGCGGCGGCCTTTCCCGCCCGTGCCGGGGCAGGCTTACGTGGCTGGACTCCGGTCAGACCCGCGTGGATGTCGGCCGTTACAGCGGCCAGGTCCCCGTGCGTCCGTGCGGCGAATGCCCGGCCGATCCGCGCTTCGAACTCGTCCTTGGTCAGCCAACCCTGAACGAACGCGACCTTGAGTACATCGATCACCTGCTCGCGGTCGGCATGCGACGCGCGGAGGGGACCGCAGCGTCCGGCGCGGTTTGTCACAGGATTATCGATCACCACTTCGCGTTCGCGATCATTATGAACGAGCCGATCAACCAGAAAGTGAAATAGATGATAGCGGTCGTGGCGATCGCAGCCGCGATGTTCGTGTAACCGGGGACGATAATGGCTGCGAAAAGAGCTGGCCCTGTTACCATGGCGGCTCCCCACGAGGACGATGCCAAGAAGCCTAACGCTGCTGCGCTCCAGCGGCCATGGTCGTTGCGCGCCCGCCGGCCCTGGCTGAGCGTGTTAGATGGAATTCATCATGAGCGACAACGAGGTGTTCCGGGCGGACCTGGCGCGGTCGGTTCGGCTGTTCCGGGCGTTCCGCACCGAGCAGGCAACCCCGCAGGCCTACTACACGGCGCTGGCCGAGGACACCGTCCTTCAGCTCAGCCAGTACGCGGAACTCGACGGGCGGGTCGTGATCGATGTCGGCGGCGGGCCGGGGTTTTTCGTCAGGGAACTAAACCGCGTGGGGGCCCGGTCGTTCTGCGTCGACGCCGACAGCGGGGAGATGGCCGCCCTCGGTCCCCCGGAGAACGACAGCATCGTGGCCAGCGCGACTCGCATGCCCATCGCGTCGGGCGCGGTGGACGTGTGCTTCTCCTCTAACGTGCTCGAGCACGTCAGGAACTGGCCCGCGATGCTGGCCGAGATGGTTCGGGTGACCAGGCCGGGCGGCATCGTCTTCGTCACGTTCACCAACTGGCTATCGCCCTACGGCGGGCATGAGACCTCACCCTGGCATTACCTCGGCGGTGACCGCGCGGTGGCCCGGTATCAGCGCAAGCACGGCCAGATGCCGAAGAATCGCTTTGGCGACAGCCTGTATCCGGTGTCGGTGGCCGACGTGCTTGGCTGGGCACGTTCGGCTCATGGGGTCGTCGTGGTCGATGCGGTGCCGCGCTACCTGCCCGGCTGGACCCGGCCGGTGCTCCGCGTGCCCGTGCTGCGGGAGTTCCTCACCTGGAACCTGCTGCTGGTGCTGCGGCGCGAAGGATAGCCCCCAGGCGCAGATACTAGCGGCGGTGGGTGTCCCGGCGACCGGCTTCGGGCTGGGCGGGCTCGGGCTGGGCGGGCTCGGCTTCGGCCGCGGCGGCCGCACTCTCGGGCGCGGCCTCCTGGTTGACGGCGGGCGACTCGGCGGTCGCTTCGTGGGGTTCGTCCTCGAGGCCGGGGACCAGGGAGGGCCGCGTGGCGGACTCAGCGGAGCGGTCGGCGTCGTCGGGTTCGGCGGCAGCGAGTTCGGGGGACATGGTGCTGGCGCCGCCCTCGACGTCCTCGACGTCCTCGACGTCCTCGCGCGGCCTGCGGGACAGCAGGATGCCCACGATCAGCAGGATGACACCCACGATGCCGGTCACCAGCGGCAGGATCGTGGTGACCAGGGTCATCTTGCTCCGCTGGCTGTTATCCAGGGCCACCAGGCCATTCACGCTGGCCGGCGTCATGGCCAGGTTGGCGTCGAAGAGCAGCAAGGCAGGGACGCCCTGGGAGTTCCGGAGGGTGAGTGTCTCGTGTTCGGTGGCATTGAGCAGCGCACCGGTGTCCGGGTCGATCCAGTAGGTCAGGCGCATCTCGTAGTACTGCGGCAGGACGACCGACGCCTGGGACTGGCCGACCACCGAGCCCGGCACCACCTGGGTACCGTTCTGGGTCGGGGACACGACCTGGACGAAACGGTAAGCCTGAATGCCGTGGACCGTGTCGGTGCCCGAGTAGTCGAAGGGCATCGGCTTGTTCAGGTTCGTGTCGAAGACGTCGTAGGTCTGCTGCTGGGTGCCGATCGGGAACACGTAGCCGACGATGCCGGTTTGTTCGATGGATGAATCGCCGTTGACGTTCGCGCCACAGCAGTCGATCAGCTGGGCGGTGCGGCGGTCGAAGGCCATGGTGCGCGTCATGGTCTGGACCGGCTGCTTGTTGGTCAGGTCATAGACGTAGATGAACTGGTTCCACACTGCCGTCGACGACGAGCCCGCCGCGGCATTGCCCTTGATGGTGTACGTGGCCTCCATGTTCACCCCGGTCACCTCGGTCAGCTTGGCCGGGCTGAAGTAGGAGGCATTGCTGCCGGCCAGGGTGGCCGTGGCGTACTCGTTCAGCGGGAACTTGAGCACCTTACTGCTCACCCACGTCGGCATGAGCACCGCGAACACGATGAGACACGTCCCAAGCCCGGCAAGCACCAGCCCGACACGACGACGCATCGATCCTCCTGTAAGCGGCGGCCGCCTGGGCAGGCGGAAGACAGAAGTTACCTTGGAGTAGTATGGCCAACTCTAACGTGAATTGCCCTGCTGTTTTAGCACATATTGGTAACGAGTTCCGGCTCTTCACCCAGTGATTGTCATCACCTTTACTGATCCGCCCGAGTGGTTCCAATGACCCGCCGGTGACCTGCGGAAATGTTCTTACCACCTCGATCCACCGTCGGCAATCGGCGGCCAGCAGCATTGGCCACTGCCCTTAACTTCCGGGACTTATGGTCGCCTTTGGGAGGTTTGACGGGACGATCGTTATCGTGTGTGTGACTTCTTCGGTGTGCCAGTTCTGCCGCTGGAACGCTGTCCTGCCGGAGGT